>Ga0101944_10000183_pt1 | contig 208399 bp, 176 predicted proteins | sample DewCreD2012metaG_FD_75245 | JGI IMG/M metagenome (GOLD analysis project Ga0101944, IMG submission 75245) | Hot spring sediment bacterial and archeal communities from British Columbia, Canada, to study Microbial Dark Matter (Phase II) - Dewar... ...
AACTGCGCGCGGTTCACGAAGCGGGGCAGGCAATCGCCTCAATCACGGTTACTTTTGCAAGAGCACTCGGCGTGCCCACAACACGCGATCCAGTAGGCGTTCTTCGTTCGACTCGGATTGACCGAGCAGCGAGGCAAAGTGCACGTTGCGCCCTGACGAGTGTAGGATGCGGTCCCCACCCAGCGAGATCGCGACATGGTTTACTTTGCCATGTTCATTCATGAAGAAAATCAAATCTCCGGGTTGGGCCGTGCGCACCACATCCTGTCCGAATGCAACAATCTGCCCAACGATTGCTTGCTCTTCAGCGTCGCGCGGCAGGACGATGCCGTAAGTTTTGAAAAGAAACTGCGTAAAACCGGAACAATCAATTCCTTCTTCGGTCACTCCTCCCCAAACGTATTGCGTTCCCAGCAGCGGTTGAGCTCGTTCGACGAGTGTCTGAGAGGTAAGCCGAACATCGCGGCCGGGGGCCGAGAGCGTGTCGTGTGGAAGCTCAACATCCACTCCACCCACCCGCCATTTGCCGTCTACGCCTCGATAAAGCGATGCGCCGCACGGTGCGACGATTTTTCGCCCGTTGGGCAATGTCAGTGTGGTCGGCCGATCCAAATATGCCTGTGGAGCTCGAAAATCCTCAGTAAAACGCACGTCTTTTTTGTGCACAAACCCGACATATCCTTCGCTGCTCTGCGCAAGGAACCATTCATCCGGTCTTGTCACAGGGCCGTCCGGTTCGCGCCGATTGCCTGCGCGCCGCCCATAGGTTCTGGTCGTAATATCTTCCGAGCGTGCTGGCCGGAGCAGACGCAGTGGACCGCCTAACGCGACAGAATTCACCTGTTCCGCATCGCCGCGATCCTGCAAGGCATCATCGGACGCGTGCGCGACGGCACCGCGCCAGCGCTCGCGCGGCCGTTCGCCCTCCGGGATATCGCTGATGCGCGTGCGATATTCCGGCCGACCACTTGCTTTGGTTGGCTCGGCGTCGTTCGACGGCAGCTTGGGAGCGGAGTGGGTCACGGTGTGGGCAGTATAATCGCCACTCGCTACGCGGAATTTATTCTCTGGATTACCGAGGGGCCTTTCGGGACCTCGTCACCCCTATCATCATGACTGAGAACATCAGCAGCCTGATCGTCGCGGCTGTTAGCCTGTGCGGGGCCATCGTCGTCGCCCTGCTCGCCGGCATGACGATCTGGACCTTCCGCGACATTCGCTCGCGCACGCGCGACATCATTGTGCAATTGCTGGCGACGATTATGGTGGGGATTCTGACCCTGCCGGGGTTGATTGTTTATTTCCTCATCCGCCCGCGGGAGACGCTAACCGAAGCCTACGAACACGCTCTGGAACAGGAGGCGCTGTTGCAAGCTATCGAGGAACCGGAAGCCTGCCCTTCGTGCGGGGGCAAAGTGCGCAGTGATTTTCTTTATTGCCCGTACTGTCACACGCAGTTGCGGAAGTCCTGCATCGTCTGTGACAAAATTATGCAACTGGATTGGAACCTTTGCCCCTACTGCGGCGCACCCCAGGGCAGCCACGTCGTCGAACCGGTGCTGGATCGTGAAGTGCAGATGCCCGTCGCGTCGGCTCCGCACTTGTAACCCGCTCGCACAATCAAAAACTCCCGATTCCTGCAAGAAATCGGGAGTTTTTCTTCGCATTATGCACTCGCAGGGTCGAGGTCCTCGGCCCGCACGGTATGGATTTTGATCATATTTGTGACCCCGTGGAACGTGAAGGGAATCCCCGCCGTCAACACGATATGGCTGCCGATGGCGGCACATTTCTGGGTGACTGCGCTATGCACCATAATCTGGATCATTTCATCGGTATTGTCGAAGGGCGCCACCACCGCTGGGACCACGCCCCAGACCAATTGCAACCGCCGGGCAGTGGCCTCGAAAGGCGTGATGCCCAACAGCGCCATGTGTGGCCGGTGTCGCGCTACCATGCGCGCCGTGCGTCCTGATTCCGTCGAAGTGATGATTGCCGTCGCACGGGCCGCTTCAGCCAGCGCCACCGTTGCCCGGCTGATCGCGTTGGAGATGATGCTCGTGTCCGCACGGGCTGTGTCGGGTGCGTCGATGGCTTCTTGCTCTATATCCAGCAGTTGATTGTAAGGGAAATACGGTGAGCCTTCTGCGCTCTCGGCGATCTTTGCCATCATCCGCACGGCCTCCACCGGATATTTACCCACCGAAGTCTCACCGGAAAGCATAACCGCGTCGCTGCCGTCAAGAATCGCGTTGGCGACGTCCGAGGCCTCCGCGCGCGTGGGGCGCGGGTTCTCGATCATCGATTGCAACATTTGCGTGGCTGTAATCACCGGCTTTCCCAGGTGATTGCACAGGTGGATAATCTTCTTCTGAGCCAGAGGCACTTGTTCGGGGCTTGTTTCCACACCCAGGTCGCCACGCGCGACCATAACGGCGTCGGCAGCGCGCACAATGGCATCCAGATCGTCCAGGGCTTCGGGCTTCTCAATCTTGGCGATGATGCCGGGGACATGGTGCGGATTTTCTCCGGCCCGCCGTTTTTCGGGAACACTGCAATGCGCATTGAGATAATCTTCCAACAGACGCACGTCATCCGCCCGCCGGACAAACGACAGCGCCAGGTAGTCCAGCTTCAATTCCAACGCCACGAGGGCGTCTTGTTTGTCCTTTTCGGTGAGCGCGGGGATTTTCAACGGCGCACCTGGCAGGTTCACGCCTTTGTTGGAGGTGAGCAACCCGCCTACCCGGACGCGACAGCGTAAGCGCGTCGGGGTGACGGCCAGGGCCTCCAATTCCAGCGCCCCATCGTCTAGCAGGATTTGATTGCCGGGGCGCACATCGGGGATAATGTCGGCGTGCGGGAAGGGGATTTCCGTGAGCGGGTCCTGCACCGGGTCTGCGGTCAGCGTGATTTCCGAGCCTTCCGTGAGCCATACGCCTTCGGGCGGCAACGCGCCCACACGGATTTTGGGGCCTTGCAGGTCGCCCATCAGCGCCACGTAGCGGCCTTCTTCGGCGGCAATGCGGCGCACCAGCGCAGCGGTCTGGCGCTTGTTTTCGGCTGTTCCATGCGAGAAGTTGAGCCGCGCCACCGTCATGCCGGCACGGATCATCCCGCGCAACACTTCGGGGGATTCGGTAGCCGGGCCGAGTGTACAGACGATTTTGGTCAGGGGCATGGCGGTCTCCTTTCAAAAATGGTCAACGGATTGAACGGATGAAACGGATTATATCCGATTTCTAAAAACAAACCCGGTCAACGGATTGAACGGATGAAACGGATTATATCCGATTTCTAAAAACAAACCCGGTCAACGGATTGAACGGATGAAACGGATTATATCCGATTTCTAAAAACAAACCCGGTCAACGGATTGAACGGACGAAACGGATTATGTCCGATTTCTAAAAACAAACCCGGTACAGAGGAGGTGTACCGGGTTTGTGATGGATGAAACGGCGCTTACTTCGTCTCGCGGTAAATGACGTGCTTGCGCACAAAGGGATCATAGCGGCGCATTTCCAACCGCTGCGGATCGTTGCGGCGGTTCTTCTCCGTAAGATACATGTGCCCGCTTTCGGTGCTCTTCATCTTGATTAAAACCCGAACGCCCTTTTTCTTTGCCATAATGCGACCTCCTGACTTTGTCCCACAAGCCCGCTTGGGCTTGCCTGCCTCGATTGTAAACTTAATCGGGCGTCATTATAACGTGGTTGCCCGCCCTGTCAAGCTCTTGGCATGTCGGTATAAAGTGCTATACTGCTGTCTTGGTCTGGGATGTGTTTGAGGTGGAGAGAGAATGGCGATGACAAAACGAGGACTGGGCCGGGGGCTGGAAGTTCTGATTCCTGTGGACGAAGCGCAGGCCGGCGGCGTGCAGGATGTGCCGCTGGAGGCGATTACGCCCAATCCACATCAACCGCGCAGTGCTATCATGACGGAGGATTTGCAGGAACTGGCCGGCTCAATCCGTGAGCACGGCATCATCCAACCGCTTATCGTCACCCGTAAAGCCGATGGCGGCTACCAGTTGATCGCCGGGGAGCGGCGCTGGCGGGCAGCCCGGCTGGCGGGATTGCAGCGTGTGCCCGTCATCGTGAAGGATGTTGCGCCGCAGCAGATGTTGGAGTTGGCGCTGGTGGAGAACGTGCAACGCGCTGACCTCAATCCGCTGGAAGAGGCGCTGGCCTACAAGCAACTGATCGAGGAGTTCGGGCTGTCGCAAGGGGAAGTGGCGCAGCGGGTAGGCAAGAGCCGGCCGGCAATCGCCAACACCTTGCGACTCTTGCAGGCTTCACCTGCCGTGCAAGCTGCGGTGATGGAGGGGACGATCACCGAGGGGCATGCCCGTGCCCTGTTGGGGCTGCCGCGCCCGGAAGATCAGGACGCGGCGTTGCGCATTGTGATCCAGCAGGGATTGAATGTGCGGCAGGTCGAGGCGCTTGTGCAGCAGTTTGCGCGTCCTCCCAAACCCAAGCCCGCCCCTCTCCCCGAAGTGCAAGCATTAGAGGAGAGCTTCGAGGCGGCGCTGGGTACACGTGTGCGCCTTAAAACCGGACGCAAAGGCGGTCGGGTGGTGATCTACTACTATTCCGATGAGGAATTTCAGGCTCTCTACGAGCGATTGACGGGCGAGCGATTGTAGTGTGAGAGATTGAAGATTGGGGGATTGGAGTGGGATGACATTTGAGGCTACGGCAATTATAAGAGAGAAGACGGCACAGGCGGTCGAGATTCTTAAGGAGAAAGACATCGATCTGTGGATTACGTTTGTGCGGGAGACAAGCCAGGTGAAGGACCCGGTACTGGATTTGATCCTGGGTTTTGATCTCACCTGGACATCGGCGCTGCTGATTCATCGGAGCGGCGCCCGTGTGGCCATCGTGGGGCGCTATGATGTGCCCAACGTTGAGCGCCTGGGCGCGTATGATCGGGTCATCGGTTACGATGCGGCGTTCCAGCAGCCCCTGCTCGCGGAGATCGAAGCACTGCACCCGCGCCAGATCGCCGTCAACTATTCGGATAGCGATCCGGCGGCAGATGGGCTAACTTACGGGATGTTCCGCGTGCTCTCGCGGACGCTGGCGGCGACACCATACCCCGACCGTTTGGTCTCGGCGGAGGCGCTTATTGCGGCGCTGCGCGGGCGGAAGACGGCCTCCGAAATTCAGCTCATCAAGAATGCCGTCGAGCGCACGGAAGAGATCCTGGCCCAGCTCTTTCCATATATTCGTCCCGGCGTGGCCGATACCGAGGTCGCCGATTTTCTGCACAACTCTCTCACCAAAAACGGATACGGCGCTTCGTGGGACTGGGATTACTGCCCGGTTGTCACGGTTGGACCCGATGCAGCGGTGGGGCACGCGATGCCCTCCGGCTTGCGGATCAAGCCGGGCCATCTGGTGCAGGTGGACTTTGGCATCTCGCATTACGGCTTCGTCTCTGATTTACAACGGACGTGGTACGTGCGTTCTCCCGCGGAAGCGACCATCCCCGCAGCGATCCGGCAGGGGTGGGACGCCACCACCGTGGCTTTGGAGGCCGGGCGCGCGGCGCTCAAGCCCGGTGCTCGAGGGTGGGAAGTCGATGCGGCAGCCCGCCGGGCGTTGGTGGAGGGAGGGTATCCTGAGTACATGCACGCTTTTGGTCATCACATCGGGCGCACGGCGCACGATGGCGCGACCGTCCTTGGGCCGCGGTGGGAACGCTATGGCAGTTCCGTCGAGGGTGTGGTCGAAACGGGCAACGTTTTTGCCATCGAGTTGGGTGTTGTAGTGCCGGGGCACGGCTATATTGGCCGCGAGGAGAATGTGGTCATCACGGCTACTGGTGCGGAATATCTGAGCCATCCACAGGAACAGCTCTGGATCGTCTAACCTGCGCGTCACATAACACGAGGCCCAGGGATGTCCTGGGCCTCGTCTGTATGGGTGAGGTTTGGTTTATTTCGGCCACTGAATCCGATAAACGCACAATCCGCCCCGCGAAGCAAAAGATTGGACTCGTTCTGGATCCCCGTTGGTCAACTCGCGGATGATGGTTTCATCAATCTGGCACGTCTCGCCGTGGTTTTGCGCGACGTGATGGTAAGGACAACTGCTGACGTAGATAAAATACTCACCGTCCTTATCTTTGTCCCAGCGGGCGACGAAGCCCTGCTGGTTCATAAAAGCCAGGGCGCTGTCCATACGGGCGTCGCGGTCCGCCGGTAGATCGCCGACACTGGCGACCATACGCTTGGCGGTTTCGCGCAGGAAATGCAGTTGCTCTTCCTGAGGGAGACAGGTCTTCAGCGTATCCAACATCGCGTTTGCCAGGCCACTGTAGTTGTTGGGGAACAGGTCCGCGGCGGTGGAGGTCAAACGATAGACATAGCGTGGCCGCCCAGGCCGGTTGGAGCGATGGATTTCGGGTTCGGTGATATAGCCCTCCGAACGCAAAATCTCCAGGTGATGGCGCACCGTTACACTGGTGAGGTCCAGCTCTCGACTCAACTCTTGAACGGTAACCTCGCCGCGACGTTTTAGGATTTCCAGGATTTGTTGTCTTGTGTCCTGCATAACCGTCTCCCCACCTGCCTGATTGCCTACTGTGATCCTTGTCTATCGGATCATTTAGTAAAGGAATATATTTATAAACAAGTTTATTGTAGCATTATAAGGGTGTTTTGTCAAACCTATATTTTCTTTTTGCCACCTGTGCTATGATTGGTATTTCATCAGGAGTGTGCTATAATCTGTCCGATTTGTTAATGGAGGTACAAACGTGTTTGAGATCAAAAAAGAAGTACTGGCAACACACGAAGCGATTCTCAATGTTGAAATTGAGGCATCTGCAGTGAAAGAGGCGATGCAGAAAACTGCCCGTGTTCTTTCTCAGAAATACAACATCCCTGGATTCCGTAAGGGAAAAGCGCCTTACGCCAAAGTCGTGCAGTATGTGGGCGAGGGAGCACTCCTGCAACAAGCGGCCGATGCCATGCTCGAAGAAATCTATCCGCAGATTCTTGAGCAAGCCGGGGTAGAGCCCTACGGGCCGGGTGAACTGCAAAAGATCGAGCCTGACCCTTTGACGTTTACCATCCGCGTGCCGTTGGCGCCGGAAACCGTGCTGGGCGATTATCGCAATCTGAGCCTGGATTGGCAAGGGGTCTCCGTGAAAGATGAGGAAGTCGACGCCGTCTTGGAGCAGATCCGCGAAGAACACGCAATGCTGGAAGCCCTGGATCGTCCGGCCGAATACGGTGACGAAGTCCATATCAATGTTCTCGGTACTGTCGACGGTGAGGTTATCGTTGAGGAAGACGACATCGAAGTCGTGCTCAAGGAAGACGCGGTTTTCGTTGCGCCGGGATTTGTCGAAGCCCTGGTGGGGATGAGCACCGATGAGGAGAAATCGTTCACGGTGGTTTTCCCGGAGACGTTCGGTGAGGAAGACTTACGCGGGGAGGAAGGCAATTTCAAGGTCAAAGTGGTCGGTGTCTACGAGCGTGTGCTGCCCAATCTTGACGATGCGTTAGCCAGCACGGTTGGGCCTTTTGAGACGCTCGAAGATTTGAAGCAGGATATCCGTACCCGGATGCTGGAGAGCAAAGAGCGGCAAGCCCAGGAACTCTACCGCGACGACCTGATCTCCATCCTGGTGGCGCAATCTGATGTCCGTTATCCGCCGGCAATGGTCGAAGCCGCACTCGACGATTTGATCAAAGACATGGATAAACGTGTCCGCCGAGACCAGCGGATGTCGCTCGAAGACGCCATGAAATTGCAGGGTGTGACGATGGAGCAACTCCGTCAGCAAATGCGCCCGCAGGCCGAGATGAATCTCAAGCGTTCCCTCGTCCTGGGGAAATTCGCCGAGGCACAGGGCATCACCGTCAGTGATGATGAAGTGGTGCAAGAGTATCACAATTTTCTCACTGCGATGGGTCAGGCGCACCGGATCGACAGCGCGCCTCTCACCCTTGATTCGCCCCTGGCATATAACTTGCGCTTGGGCCTCCTGAGCCGTAAGACATTGGAACACCTTGAAAAGATCGGGCGCGGCGAGGTCGATCCCGCTGCCGTTGCCAAAGCGCAGGAGACCGCAGCCGAAGAAGCGCCCGCAGAGCCGGAGACCGTAGTGGAAGAGGCGGTTGTCGAGACGCCGTCATCACCAGAACCGGACACGTCCGAGGCATAATCCGGTATGCTCGAAGAGAGCGTTCTCGTCAAGCGCCGAGCTTTTGACGACAAGACGACTTGACTAACGACGAAGTGACTGTTTGAGGAGACGACGATGTTCCCGTATGTGATTGAAGATACCCGCCTGGGCGATCGAGTCTACGACATTTACTCGGTGTTGCTCAAAGAGCGCATCATTTTCTTGGGCACGCCCATCAACGCCCTTGTGGCGAATGAAATCGTGGCAAAACTGCTCTTCCTGGATCGCGACGATTCGGAGCGGGAGATCTCCCTCTACATCAACTCCCCCGGCGGCGAAATCTCGGCCGGTCTCGCCATCTACGACACGATGCAGTTGATCCAGGCGCCCATTTCCACCATTGCGGTGGGAATGACGGCCAGCATGGCGACCGTCTTGCTCACTGCCGGGGCCAAAGGGCGTCGTTATGCCTTGCCCCACGCGACGATTCACCTCCACCAACCACTCGGCGGTGCGCAGGGCCAGGCGACTGACATCGAAATCGCAGCCAGGGAAATTTTGCGGATGCGGGACTTGCTTAACAGCATCTTGCGTCGCCATACCGGCCTCGATAACGGGCAAATCGACCGACTCACCGACCGTGACTTTTACATGACGGCACAACAAGCGGTCGAATATAGCATCATCGATAAAGTCCTTGATCCAATAGATAAGTGAGACTCGCTTGTATCCTTAATCCCACGACCGTCCGCATGCCGGACGGTCGTGTTTTTACCAAACAGTCCATTTGGCTGACCAAACGTAGCCCTTGCCAGGGTCTTATCCTTCTTGCTCCGAGGGGAACGCCAGTTCCCCGTTTTAAGCGCATAAGACGCGGATCTGGCGATCGGCGCGAAGCAGAAAGGTCTTATCGTTTTTGCTCCGAGGGGAACGCCAGTTCCCCGTTTTAAGCGCATAAGACGCGGATCTGGCGATCGGCGCGAAGCAAAAAGGTCTTATCCTTCTTGCTCCGAGGGGAACGCCAGTTCCCCGTTTTAAGCGCATAAGACGCGGATCTGGCGATCCGCTCGAAGCAAAAATAGGGAACTGGGACGAGAATGATAAAGCCCTTGCGCGCTTGCTTTTTTTGTAGATAAGCGCATACTATATTAGAAAGTAAATCGGAAAGTGAGACAGGGTATGATCATACATTTGGCGAGGAACCTATATGCAGTCTAAGATCCTGAACCCGACCGAAGAGGCACTGGTCGGCATCGAACGGCATTGGCTTACCAATCTGCAAATCGCCCTGGCGCAATTCTCGGCCGCACCCGAGGATCGTGCCGCTTTGGAACGTTCCATCCGCCAACTTGATGAGCTGTTCCTCCTCGTCGTGGTAGGTGAGTTCAACGCCGGGAAAAGCGCCTTTATCAATGCGCTGTTTGGACAGCCCCTCTTGGAAGAGGGCGTCACCCCCACCACCACCCGCATTCAATTGCTCAAGCATGGCAATCGCTTTGAGCGCGTCGCCATTGAAGGCGCAGTGGATACCTATACAGCCCCCGTTGGTTGGCTGGAAGAAATCAACATTGTCGATACGCCGGGCACCAACGCTATCCACCGCGAGCACGAAGCGATCACGCAAGAGTTTGTTCCCCGTTCCGATCTGGTGCTGTTCGTCACGTCGGTGGATCGCCCGTTCACGGAGAGCGAGCGCGCTTTTCTGGAACATATCCGTGATTGGGGGAAGAAAGTCGTCATTGTCCTCAACAAGATTGACATTCTGGATACGCCGGAAGACGTCACGCGCATCGAAAACTTTATTGCCGAGAATGCGCGCGTGTTGTTGGGGTTTACCCCCGAAATTTTCCCGATTTCGTCACGGCTGGCCTTGCGCGGCAAGCAAGCGAACGACGGTGCTTTGTTGGCCGCGAGCCGCATTGAGGCATTGGAGCGCTATATCGTCACGACGTTGGATGAGAAAGAGCGCATCCGCCTCAAACTACGCAACCCTATCGGCGTGGCGCTACACCTCATCGACAAATATGTGGGGATCGTGCAGGAGCGTTTGGCCTTATTGCAAGACGACTTCGCGGTCATCGCCGATGTGGAGCGTGAAACGGCCATGTACCGGGAAGACCTGTACCAGCAGTTTCACTACCGTCTTGCGGACGTGGATAATGCCCTCTACGAGTTTGAAAATCGGGGCATGGCCTACTTTGACGAAAACATTCGCCTGTTGCGCATCTTCGACCTGGTGAATAAACCGAAGTTACAGGAAGAGTTCGCCCGTCAAGTGGTCGCCGATGTTCCGCAGGTGGTCGAGCAGCGGGTCAACGAGATCATCGACTGGGTGGTGAGCAGCAACGTGCGCCAATGGCAGGCCGTGCAGGAACACGTGGTCAGCCGGCGGGACAAATACGCGGAGCATCTGGTGGGGCAGACCGGAGGAAGCTTTACCTACGATCGCGCCCATCTGCTCGACACGGTAGGGCGCGTGGCGCAGCAAGTTCTGGAGAATTACGACAGAATGGAGGAATCAACGCGCATCGCTGCCGAGGTGCAACGGGCGGTCGCCGGTACAGCCTTGGTTGAAGTCGGCGCGGTGGGCCTCGGCGCGATTGTCACGGCGTTGGCCACCACGAGCGCTGCCGACTTGACCGGTATTCTGGCTGCCGGAACGGTGGCCGTGCTGGGATTGTTTGTCATCCCGGCGAAGAAGCGTGCGGTCAAAAACGAATTACACGAAAAGATCGCTGCGGTGCGCGATCAACTGATGCATAGCCTGAACACGCAGTTTACGCGGGAGTTGGAACGGGCGTTGCGCGAAATTGAAGCGGCGATTGCGCCGTACACCCGCTTCATTCGCGCCGAGCGTAAGAATCTGCAGAATACGCGCGACGAACTGATGAACATCAGAAAATGGCTGGAGAGCCAGGCGCATACGATTGATGGATTATAATCAGTAGAGCCAAAAATGCTCCAGAGCCCCGTTCTGGTCTGGATTGCCAGATCCAGACCAGGCAAAAGTAGACCTGCTGATAATGAATTGACATCACTCGGAGGCCGTGATAAACTAATCTTATACCGGTAAGCTTAACGAAAGCGGCGCTTGACTTTCTAGCTGCTTTGAGTATTTTCAACAAAGCATTGTACAAATTGCACGTTTAGCGGCGCTTTGGCCTGATTTGGCAGTTTGCTGTAATGATGTTACCTTGGAAATTACCATCGTCAATCCTGCCTTATTGGAGGAACAAGACCGTTTATGGCCGACAAAATTCGTGTGATGATTGTTGATGATATCGCGGAGACGCGTGAGCAATTGCGTAAACTGCTCTCGTTTGATCCCGATATCGAAGTTGTTGTGATGGCCGGCAGTGGGGAGGAAGCCCTGAAGTCGATCACGCAGGTATTCCCCGACGTTGTGCTGATGGACATTAATCTGCCCGGTATGGATGGCATTGCGACGACGAGCAAGATCGTAGAGGCCCTTCCAACTGTGCAAGTCATTATGCTTTCCGTCCAGGGAGAAACCGATTATATGCGCCGAGCCATGATGGCCGGCGCACGTGATTACCTGACTAAACCACCGAGCGCCGACGAGTTATTGGATGCGATCCATCGCGTTTATGCGATGCGTCAGAAGATGGGAACAGGGCCGCTTATGCCCATACCCGGTATGCCCCAGGTGGCGGCGACTGTCTCGCGGGCGACCAATGCCAAGATCGTGAGCATCTATAGCCCCAAAGGGGGGACGGGATGCACAACCCTGGCCGTCAACCTGGCTATTGCTCTGCAGATGGTGTTGGGGGCGGATGCTAAGGTGTGTCTGGTCGACGCGAACCTGCAATTTGGCGATGTCGCCATTTTTATGAAACTGCAAGCGGCCCGCACGATTGCCGACCTGGCGCCGCACGCGCAAGATATGGATTTTGATCTGTTGCGGACTATCCTGGTTTCGCACTCCAGCGGGGTGCAGATCCTGGTTGCCCCGGCTACCCCTGAGGATGCAGAAGTGTTTCGGGATAGTAATGTCGAGGAGAGCGGTGCGAATGCGCGCCTCAAGGCAATCTTGGAGTTTGTGCGCCAGGAGTTCGATTATGTTATCATTGATACAGCACACCAGGTCGATGACGTAATTTTGGCAGCATTGGATGTGAGCGATTTGTTTGTCGTTGTGACCCGTCCGGTCATTCCCGAGATACGCGGGGCGCGGCAGTTTATTGATTTGTTACGAAAATTGAGTTACACTATGGATAAGGTTTCGCTGGTCATCAATGGGGTGGACAACAAACGGATGGGCATCCAGCCCGAAGCGATTGAGCGGGCGATGATGCCGGCGATGGTCCACATCCCATACGACGAGCGTATTGCGTTGCGTGCTGCCAACTACGGCGAGCCACTCATTCTCAAGAACGCCCGGACTCCGATTGGGCAGGCAATCATTAACTTTGCGACTGAAATACAAAAGCACTTCGCGCAAACGGTCGAAGAGACTGTTCCGGTGAGTGAAGCGCAGAAACGGCCGGGGATCGGTCGTTTATTATAGTCTGAAGTGGGGGGATGAGCCGTGTCACTTTTGCGCAGAATTGAGAGGAAACCTTCACCGTCGCCTTCATCTGCCGCGCCTGCACCTGTTGCTCCTGAACCCAGTATTAGCGACGCCGGAGAGGTCCAACGGCGTGCCGTGCCGCGCGCGCGGGATGCCTATATGGACTTGAAAACCCGGGTGCAGAATCGGTTAATTACCGAAATGGACCCTTCGATGGATGTTTCTCGCACTGCCGAAGTTCGTGCGACCATCAAGGAAATGTACGACGCAATTCTACAGGAAGAAAGCATCATCCTGGGGCGCAAAGAGCGCGATGCGCTCTTTGAACAGATCGTGGCGGAAATCCTGGGCTTGGGTCCCCTGGAACCCCTGCTGGCCGATGAAACCATTACCGAGATCATGGTGAACGGCCCCAAGAAAATCTTCGTGGAACGCCGGGGCAAGGTGCAGCGGGTGAACCTGGCTTTTGAGTCTGACGAACACTTGATGCGGATTATCGAGCGCATCGTCGCGCCGCTAGGCCGCCGCATCGACGAGAGCAGCCCGACCGTGGATGCCCGCTTGAAGGATGGATCGCGCGTCAATGCAGTCATCCCCCCAATTTCGCTAAATGGGCCAACGCTGACTATCCGCAAATTCTTCAAAAAGCCACTCACGATTGAAGACCTGATCCGCTTCGGTTCGATCACCGAAGAAGCTGTCGAGTTCTTGCGAGCTTGTGTCATTGCGGCTGTCAACATTGTTGTTTCTGGCGGCACCGGTACCGGCAAGACCACCTTCCTCAATGTGCTTTCGAGCTTCATCCCCTCGGACGTGCGCATTATCACGATTGAGAACGCTGCGGAGCTGCAACTCCGGCAGGAACACGTCGTTACGCTGGAATCGCGTCCACCCAACGTGGAAGGCAAGGGCGAAGTGAGCATCCGCGATCTGGTGATCAACTCCTTGCGGATGCGTCCGGACCGTATCGTCGTGGGGGAGTGCCGTGGCGGCGAGGCATTGGATATGCTTCAGGCAATGAATACCGGTCACGAAGGGAGTATGACCACGCTCCATGCTAACAATACCCGTGATGCGCTTGCACGCTTGGAAACCATGGTGTTGATGGCCGGCATGGAGTTGCCCCACCGCGCCATCCGTGAGCAGGTCGCCTCCGCTATTGATATGATCGTGCAGTTGGAGCGGATGCGCGATGGGTCGCGTCGTGTAACTTCCATCACCGAAGTCCAGGGGATGGAAGGCGATGTAATTACCACGGCAGATATTTTCAAATTTGAGCAGACCGGACTTGAAGAGGGGAAGATCATCGGACGCTTGCGGCCAACCGGGATCCGCCCCAAATTTATGGAAAAAATCGAAGAAGCGGGTATTCATTTACCGCCATCGATCTTTGGCGTCGCGCAGCGTGTACGCTACTAAGGCACAAATATACTGCGCCCGATGAATGGAAAGGTGCATAAACCATGAATCCCATCGTAATAACTGGTGGCCTGGTCGTTCTGATTTCGGTGATCTTGCTGGCGGTGGGACTGTCGGGCAGTCCCGCCGGTCAGGAATTGGTTGAAGAGCGTCTGGGCGACACCGAAAAGAAACCCAAGCAGAAAGAGAAGAAAGGCAAACGTGAATCCGTCGTCGGGGCGGCTGTCGATCGCGCGGTCGCGGGACGCAGTTTCGCGCAAAACCTTTCGACGCAGTTGGCGCGCGCGAACCTCAAATGGACGGTTGGTGAATTCATTGTGATGACCGTCCTGCTTGCCGTTGTCGCCGGGCTGGTCTTCTTTCTCCTCAAGCGTATGGTTTTCGTACCAATCGGCGTTTTGGCCGGCTTCTTTCTCCCGCGCGTTTATCTTTCTATGCGAAAGAACAAACGCCTTAAGCTGTTCAATGACCAACTGGGCGATGCTTTGAACCTGATGGTGAACTCGCTGCGGGCTGGGTACAGCACTATGCAGGCCATGGAAGTCATCTCTAACGAAATGCCGGCGCCTATCTCTGAGGAATTCGGGCGGGTGGTGATGGAATTGCAACTCGGCGTCCCGTTTGACACAGCAATGGCGAACCTGATACGCCGTATGCCCAGCGGAGACATGGACCTGGTCATCACCGCAATGAGCGTGCAGCGTGAGGTGGGTGGAAACCTGGCCGAAGTGCTCGATGCCATCAGCTTCACCATCCGGGAGCGCGTGCGCATCAAAGGTGAGATCAAAGCGATGACCGCTCAGGGGCGCATCACCGGTTATGTCATTACCGCCCTGCCCTTTGCCCTGGCCGGTATCATCTATATGATGACGCCCGATTTCATGGGAGGGTTGTTTACCGATCCTTGTGGCTGGGTCATGATCATCATTTCGCTTTTTATGATTGGCCTGGGCTATTTTGTCATTAACAAAATCGTGAGTATCGAAGTGTAAGGGAGGGAACGATGCTACCCGTTATCCTTGGGGGGATCGTTTTGCTGGTGTTGATTGTGGTGTTGGTCTCGCGGCGGGCTGGCACGACGCAGAGCCTTGATGACCGCCTGAACGAGCTGGCAGCCCTGGGACAGTCGGTGACGCTGGAAGAGCTTGAGCTTTCCCAACCCTTCTCGCAGCGTGTCCTCATCCCGATGATGGAAGCCCTGAGCAAGATGGCGCAGCGTTTTACGCCACAGCAAACCATCGAAGCTTCACGCCACAAGTTGGAATTGGCAGGTCTGGCGCACAAGATCAAACCTACGCAGTTTCTAGCTTACCGCATGGTGGCGGCGATTGTTCTTGGCATAGCCTCTTTGACGATTGTCTTCGTTACCTCTTTTCCGCTATTCCAACGCATATTGATTATCGCCATCGCACTTGTGCTTGGATTTATGCTACCGACCGTGTGGCTTGGTTCCAAGATAACCGCGCGCCAGGCGAGTGTCATTAAGGCTTTGCCGGATGCGCTGGACTTGTTGACCATTTGTGTCGAGGCCGGGTTAGGGTTCGACGCGGCAATGTCGAAAGTGGCCGAAAAATGGGATAACGACTTGAGTTTGGCTTTTGCCCGCACGGTACAGGAGATGCAATTGGGCAAATTGCGCCGTGAGGCTTTGCGCAATATGGCCAACAGCATGGATGTGCCGGATGTGACCACATTCGTTGCGGCGATTATTCAGGCCGACACCCTGGGTGTGAGCATGGCGAAGGTCATGCGGATTCAATCGGATATGATGCGCATGAAGCGTCGCCAACGGGCCGAGGAAAAAGCTCGTCAAGCACCGGTGAAAATGATGTTCCCGTTGGTGTTTTTCATCTTTCCGACGATTTTGATTGTGTTGTTGGGGCCGGCGGTTATCAAGATCAAGAACACCGGTGTTTTCAATTCCTGACGAAAACGTGAATGAGATCGTACGGTACGCATGGAGTGTGTATCGCCAGGTCCTAGACCTTTTTGTTCCGCCGCGTTGTGTTGTGTGTAAGCACGTTGGAACCTGGCTTTGTGAGCGTTGCGTGCCGCAAATTCCCCTTTTCACTGCCCCTATTTGTCCCAGATGCGGACGTCCTCTAAACGTCTCTGAGAACAGGGGGACCGAGCATCTCTGTGCTGTGTGTCGTGCTGCTCCACTTCAGGTCGCGCCTGTTCGGGCGGCGTTCCTGTTTGAGGGGGAAATCCGCGATGCGATTCATGCGCTCAAATATCGGGGAGCGAGTGATATTTTGAAACCTCTGGCCGGCCGTATCGTTGAAAGCTGGCATCGTCATCACCTGCCAAGCGATGTGTTGGTGCCTGTGCCACTTCACGCCAATCGCGAAGCCAAAAGAGGGTATAATCAGTCTATGTTGATCGCCAAAACGTTAGGGCGGCAGGTGGGCTTGCCGGTGGTGAGTGGTGCGTTGGTGCGGGTTCGGGAAACAGCCTCACAGACACGCTTGAAGCGGGATGAACGCAAGCGGAACGTGGAAGCAGCTTTTTCGTGTGTGACATGCGCACCATTTGCCGGGAAGCAGGTGACGCTGGTGGATGATGTCGCCACGACCGGCGCCACGCTGGATGCCTGTGCAACGGCGTTGTTGGCCTGCGGTGCGCAAAGTGTTAATGCCTTTACGCTGGCCCGCGCGCCTTGAGGAGGCGGGTATCGTTCAATGGGTATCAATGGGCCTGGGAGGCTTTGGCTGGAAGGCCCTAACTTTCTAAGGAGGATTACCTATGGAGATGTTACAGATTTACACACGCAATATAGAGTTGACCGAACGATTACGGGATTACGTCGAGACAAAAGTTGCCAAGTTCGAGCGTTTCCTTCCTTCGCTCGAAACCATCCGCGTAGACCTTTCCGAAAGTAACGCGCGGGATAACACGCGGCGGATGGTCGCGCAGATTACCATCAATGTTCCCAAAGCTATCTTGCGGGCCGAAGAACGCGCCGGGGACATTTTTGCTGCTATCGACGCTGTGATGGATAAAATGTATCGGCGGGTCGAGCGGTACAAGGGCCGCAAAACGACGAAGCGGCGGGTTGCTCCGTCGACCGAGGAGCCGCTCGAAGCCGGGGCCGAGGAGACCGTTGAAGAAGAAGCGCCGCCTCGTATTGTGCGGGTCAAAGAATTTGAGGTTCATTCCATCACACCTGAGGAAGCCATTGAGCAGATGGAGCTTTTGGATCACCTTTTCTACATTTTCCTTGACGGCAACGATGGCCGTCTCAGCGTTATCTATCGCCGCGAGGCCGGCAATTACGGCGTCCTGAAGCCGGTGTACTGACCGGCAATTTACACTTAACTTCAAGGGGCGCGGTCACAAACCGCGCCCCTTTTTGTGGCAGAGACTACAAATTGCTCGGGCCGGTCTCTGACCGCGCCCGCTGCTCGGGCCGGTCTCTGACCGCGCCCGCCAAGGCCACAGCACGGGGAATTTTTACTGTCCTGCAGCTATGCCCCCCTCCCCCACAGGTTCAGCCGCATTCTCCGGCAGCGGCAAAAGCGTTTCCTCCAGCGCCGTCTCCATACTTTCGACCAACACCAGGTTGAGTTTCTTCAAGATATTGCGGGGAATTTCCGGCAGATCTTTGGCATTGCGCGCCGGCAAGATCACCTTCTGCACGTTGGCGCGATGCGCGGTGAGCAGTTTCTCCTTCAGCCCGCCGACGGGGAGGATGCGCCCGCGCAGCGTGATTTCGCCGGTCAAGGCGACGTCGCGGCGCACCGGACGCCCCGTAAAGGCCGAGAACAGCGCGACCGCCATCGTGATCCCGCCGGAGGGGCCATCTTTGGGGATGGCGCCTTCTGGTAGATGGATGTGGATGTCGGTTTTCTCGAAAACTTCGGGATCGATGCCCCACGCGCCGGCCTGTGAGCGCAGATACGTCAACGCGGCCTGCGCCGATTCCTGCATCACCTCGCCCAGTTGTCCGGTGAGGATGAGCGCGCCCTTGCCGGGGATGAGCGCGACTTCGACCGGCAACAGATCGCCGCCGTTCGGCGTCCATGCCAGGCCCATCGCCAGGCCGACTTGATCCTGTTGTTCCAGGTGATCGCTGAGATAGCGCGGCGGCCCCAGGTACTTTTCGAGCGTCTTTGCGCTTACGGTGGTGAGCGGGCGCTTATCTTCGGCGAGACGGCGGGTAGCCTTGCGGCACAGGCTGCCGATTTCCCGTTCAAGATTGCGCACGCCGGCTTCGTAGGTGTACTGGCGGATCAACGTGTGCAACGCCGAGTCGAGAAAGTGCGGCGGGTGCGCCTCCAATCCGTTGAGTTCCACCTGGCGCGGGATCAAAAAACGCTTGGCGATTTCGATCTTCTCTTCCTCGGTGTAGCCGGGAAATTCGATGACTTCCATGCGATCCTGCAACGCCGGCGGAATGGGATCCAGGATGTTGGCGGTGGTGATGAACAACACTTTGGAAAGGTCGTAGGAGATTTCCAGGTAGTGGTCAGAGAAATCGTGGTTCTGTTCGGGGTCCAGCACCTCTAACAACGCCGACGAAGGATCGCCGCGGAAGTCCTGGCCGAGCTTGTCGATTTCGTCCAGCATGAAGACCGGGTTCAGCGTGCCGGCGCGGCGCATCGTCTGGATGATGCGTCCGGGCATCGCGCCGATGTAGGTGCGCCGGTGCCCGCGGATCTCGGCCTCGTCGCGCACGCCGCCCAGCGAGACGCGCACGAAAGCGCGCCCCAGAGCCTCGGCGATGGAGCGCCCCAGGGATGTCTTCCCCGTGCCCGGCGGGCCGACGAAGCACAGAATGGTGCTGCGGCTCTTCTCCGGCGCCATGCGGCGCACGGCAATGTATTCGAGGATGCGCTCTTTGGCCTTCGGCAGGCCGTAATGGCGCGATTCCAGCACCTGAGCGGCGTTTTTGATGTCCAGGTTGTCCTCGGTGATCTTAGTCCACGGCAGGTGGAGCAGCCAATCCAGGTAGGTGCGCACGATCGCCACTTCGGGGGCCATCGCGGGCATCATCGCCAGCCGCGCCAGCTCCTCTTCGACCTGTTTGCGCGCGGCGTCGGGCAATTCGAGGGCGGCGAATTCCTCTTGCAGTTGCGCCACGTCGCGGGTGAAGACGTCCGTCTCGCCGAGTTCGTGCTGGATAGCGCGCAGTTGCTCGCGCAGGAAGTACTCGCGCTGCGATTTGTCGACTTCTTTCTGCACGTTGGTGTGAATCTGGTTTTCCAGTTCCAGGACATCCAGTTCGCGCGCCAGGTGGGCGCTGATCTTCTGCAAGCGTTCGGTCGTATCCAGCGTTTCCAGGAGGTCCTGGCGCACTTCGAGTGTCAGGTTGATCATCTGCGCGATAACGTCGGCCAATTGACCCGGATCGCTCACATTCATCGCGTAGATGTATGCCTCTTCGGGGAGGGCCTGGTTCATCTCAACGGCTTTCTCGAGCATCGTCAGGACGGCTCGGGTGAGTGCCTCGACGTGCGCGCTCTCCTCGAAGGTTTCCGGCAGCGCAATCACGTTCGCCATCGGATACGGCGTGCGCTGGGTATATTCGAGAATTTTCACCCGTTGGATGCCCTGCACAATGGCGCTGGAGCTGCCATCCGGCAGGCGGATTGAGCGGGCGACGATCACCTCGGTGCCTATCTCGTAAAGGTCTTCCACTTCAGGATACTCATCCGTCTCGGTGTCGTGTTGTGCCACGACCACCAACGGCCAATCCTCCTGAATGGCGATTTCCAAAGCGTGTATCGCTGTTTCGCGCCCCAGATACAGCGGGGTCACCATCTGCGGGTAGACGACCAGATCGCGGATCGGCAGGATGATGGCCTCGAATGGACCCTCGTCTTCATCGGGCGGCGTATCTACAAAGTCGCCGAACATGTCATCCGGCGTGAGTGGAAAATTTTCCCAATTCATTCACTTATCTCCATTTCATACTGCGACTAAAACACCCACAATCTTAACAGATTCCAGTAGTTTAGCCATCCGCTAAAGATGCAGCCGGCCAACACCACCAGGGTGTAATACATGCGACGGGTCACGCTCCAGTACCGCCCCCGCCACGCCACTCCCACCAGGTATAGCGCCACAATCAACCCGCCGATCAACCCTAACACGAACAGCGGGGCCAGAAACGACAGGTCGGGCAAAGCATCGATCAACCCGGTGATCCCAATTCCCAACATCCCCACCGGATACAGCAGGTTGAACGCGCCTAACCATTGGAAGACGCTGTGCGCTTCGGCAACGATCCAGGGGGCATGCGCCGGCACACGGCCCGGCGCTCCGGCGACCAGCGCCGAGATGAAGAACAACCCGCACCCAATCAAGATGCCCAGGTGAAAGGGGCGCGTCTCGTACCACGCCAGTTTGATAAAGACCTTGTGCGGGTCGTAATCATAGAAACCGTACACCGGTTGCCCGTGTGCGCCGGTGTGGAAGATCAAAGTGCCTTCTCCGTCCACGGCATGAAAGACGCCCGGCTCCGTGGCGACGTAAGCCACGCCGTTAAGGTGAAGTTGTCCATCCGCCGTCGCTCTCATCGTGTAGTAGCGTGTGAAAAGGTAGATGATCTTGTCGGCCCGGCTGTGCGACCAGCGGCTCTCGCGGTAAGCGCCGGCAAACTCGCGCGCTAATGCCGGATCGCCGGTATGGGGTTGCGGCGCAGCCGTGACGGGGTAATAGTGGTCCAGAAACGCCTGCCGGAACTGTCGCCCGGTCTGGAAGGGCGTTTTGCGATTGTAGACGACGAACGCGCCGAGGTTATGCTCCGGCAGGAAGAAAATCATGCCCTCGAAAAAGCCGGTGCTGCTCCCATGCCACAGCATCCGTTGTCCGTTACGCGTCCATTCCACCAATCCATACGTGACGCCCGGCAGGCGGGGATCGTGGGTGAATTGTTGCCGCTGCATCGCCTGCACTGTGGCGGCTTGCAGGATGCGCGTTTGGTTGTATTGACCATCTTGCAGAAACGCAATCATAAACCTGGCGATGTCGGTCACGGTGGCCGTGAGACCCACAACGGGCGCGGACGGGAAGTACTCGTGCAGCGGAAGCGGGCCGTTTAGCCCCGGATAGTGACCCAGCGCCAGGTCGGGTATCCATTCATCCGGCACGGGCTGGCGGATGGTCGAACGGTGCATCTCCAAAGGCGCAAGGATGTTCTCTTCGACGTATTGCTCGTAGGACATCCCCGTCACCTGCTGGATGATGTAGCCGGCCAGTGCCGCGCCATAGTTGGAATAGCCGATGATCTCTCCCGGCGGGTAGACCCGCGCGGGCAGCTTGCGGACGATATACTCATCCAGCGACAGGCCGTCGTTCGGGCCGAAGCGGTAGAGGTTACTGAGTTGATCCTCAAAGCCCGGCGTGTGGGTCAGCAAGTGATGCAGGGTGATGGGTTCGGCAAAGGTTGCCGGAATCTGGATATCCTTGAGATAGGCATTGACGTCGGTGTGGAGATCGAGACGCCCCTGCTCGACGAGTTGCATGATTGCGGTCCACGTGAAGAGCTTGGTCACGGAACCGGCATGGAAAAGCGTGCGGTCGGCCTGCACCGGCGTCTGGCTGCGACTATCCGTGACGCCGTATCCCTTGGCGAAAAAGAGTGTGCCATCCTTGACCACGGCCACAGCCGCGCCGGGGATTTGGTATTCCGTCAACTGCGTCGTGATGAAGGCATCCAGGAAGGACTCCATTTCTGCGGGGTCGGTGGGGCCATTGGTAGACGGTAGGCAGTAGACGGTAGACGGGGAGGAGGATGCAGCGTGTAAAGGGGTTGTTGCCAACAGCATCAGCACTGCGAGCGCGCCCAGGCAAATCGCACGGACACGGGCTGTTGTCGGGTGCCACCGGCGGTGTTCTACCACGGCTCGTCGTCCCAGTCTCCTAAGGGCAGGCTGAGGCCCTTTTGGTGCGCCCAGGCGGCCCGCACGTCGGCAACGAGGAAGACTGATCCCGTTGTAATAACGCCCAATCCCGGTTTGAGGTGTTCGAGCGCCGCTGCCAGGGCGTGTGACGGTTCGGGCATGATGTCGGCTTGCTTGCCTAAGGCTGCGCAATGCGCGGCGAGCGCCTCTGGAGCGCTGGAGCGGGGGTGATAGGAGCGGGTGACCCACACGCGTTCACACAGTGGGAGAAGCGCTTCTAACACGTGCGACACATCTTTGTCGCTGGAAGCGCCGAAGACGAGTAGCCAACGTGTATCGGGGAACCACGTCTTGAGTGAGTGGGCCAGCGTTTCCGCCGAGTACGGATTGTGCGCGCAGTCGATGACGACCGGCGGTTCGCGCTGTAGAATTTCCATGCGGCCCGGCCATTGCGTTTGCGCCAGTCCGTCATGGACTGCGGCCGGGGTGGCCCACGCGAGGCCATTTTCATACAGCCCTGCCGCTGTGGCGATGGCGACGGTGGCATTCTCTTGCTGGAAATCGCCGAGCAGCGAGAGGGTATACACGCCGTCGAACGCGGAGGGGGCGTGTGTCCGACGCACGGTGATCGTCTGCCGTTCCAGGTCATGCTGGAGCGCTTCCCAGGCCCAATCCTGCCCCACCACGGTTAAGGGGGCCGCACGTTCAGCCGCGATGGCTTCCAGGACGGCCATGGCCTCCGGCTTTTGCGGCGCGCTCACCACCGGCACGCCGGGCTTGATGATGCCGCCTTTTTCGCGCGCGATTTCGGCCAGCGTGTTGCCCAGCAGCCGCGTGTGATCGAGGCTCAGCGAGGTGATGATGCTAACCTCCGGCGTGATCACGTTCGTCGCATCCAGCCGCCCGCCCAGTCCCACTTCGATTACGCCGATGTCCACGTGTTGCCGGGCAAAGTAGAGGAACGCAATGCCGGTGGTGACCTCGAACAGCGTCAACCCCTCGACGCCCTCGACGGCGGGACGCACCTCGGCGACCAAATCGGCCAGCGTCTCGCGCGCGATCGGCTCGCCGTCGATCTGGATGCGCTCGCGGTAGGTGTGCAGGTGCGGCGAGATGTACAGGGCCGTCCGCAGCCCGGCGGCGCGCGCAATTGAAGCCAGCATCGCCGAAACCGAGCCTTTGCCCTTCGTCCCGGCGATGTGGAGGGTGGGATAGCTGTGATGGGGATTTCCCAGCTTTTCCAAAAACTGCTCCACGCGCTCCAGCTTAAATTCGCGCGGCGTATAATTCTCGATCCGGCGTTTCTCGTAATCGATCAGCCCGTATAAATACCGCAGTGCATCGTGATATTCCATCGCTTCCTTCTTCTGGCCTGCTTGCCTATACAAATAAAGGAGCCACAAATCGGCTCCGGGGAAGATTGTACTCGCTTTTAGGGCTTTGGCAAGAAGGGACCGGACGCAGATTGGCCTGATTTTCGCTGATTTTGTGGTCAGCGTGCGGGAAGGTCGAGGTGCAGGGCCTTATCATTCCCATCACCCGCGGATCTGCCGATCCGCCGTTCTTCCCTTGCTTCGAGGGGAACGCCAGTTCCCCGTTGTAATTCTGCCCCTTGCTCCGAGGGGAACACCAGTTCCCCGTTGTAATTCTGCCCCTTGCTTCGAGGGGAACGCCAGTCCCCCGTTGTAGTTCTCCCCTTGCTCCGAGGGGAACGCCAGTTCCCCGTTGTAGTTCTCCCCTTGCTCCGAGGGGAACGCCAGTTCCCCGTTGTAGTTCTCCCCCTTGCTCCGAGGGGAACGCCAGTTCCCCGTTGTAGGCTGAAACGCGCCATTACCCGCGGATCTGCCGATCCGCTCGAAGCGAAATAAGGGAACAGGGAACGCCAGTTCCCCGTTGTAAGCTGGAATGCGTCATCACACGCGGATCTGCCGATCCGCTCGAAGCGAAATAAGGGAACAGGGAACGCCAGTTCCCCGTTGTAAGCTGGAATGCGTCATCACACGCGGATCTGCCGATCCGCTCGCAGCGAAATAAGGGAGCTATGACGATACTGCTAAAGCCGTGGTCGAGGTCAAGTGGGGTTTGTCAAAATGGAAAAGGGTGGTATACTCTCCCCTGTCAAGTCGATAAAGCAGTGGGGGCTCGTCTAACGGTAGGACAGTGGACTCTGAATCCATATGTGGGGGTTCGAATCCTCCGCCCCCAGCCTTAAAAAGACGGCCCGAAAAGGGCCGTCTTTTGTTTGTGTTCCCGCTCCTCTCAGGCTGTACTCTTATTGGCTTTCCCGCTCATTCCCTCGATGTGTACCTTGCCGATTGTGACCTTCGCTACGGCTTTGTCCGTGACCTGCCGCGCCTTTACCGCTGCGGGATCGGATTCCAGGCGGTCGATCATCAAGGAAAGCGCGCGACGCTTTTCGTCAATGTCATCCACGAAGGCAACCCGCCCCTGGAACTGCACCGAGCGGAAGGCGTGATCGCATTTGCCATCGAGATAGCCGTTGTCCTCCAGGATTTGCCCCCACACTGCGGGATTGGCCTGCAGATAGTCCATCTTTTTCCCTTCGGCAGCGCAGTGGAAGTACAGGCAGCCCGCAGCCTGATCATAGCCATAGTTGACCGTGACAAGGTAAGGGACATTGTCTTTGCACATTGCCAGCGTCATCACCTTTTGTTCGGCAATGATGGCCCACATTTCTGCGGGATCGGTGATCGCTTTTTCGGAACGGCGCAAGTGATAAGTCTGCATCGATACCTCCTCTTGTAAAAGTCTGAACGTCATAAGTCAGGTAGTGCTGCGGCCATTTTCATCATCAGCGTTGTACCCAGATACGGTTGCGTCCCCCCCCCGATCCAATAGCAACGCATTATACCATTGCTGTCATCTGCTGCTGTGGATGTAGCACCCCGGGCAGGTGGACGAGGGGTTGCCGGGCTTGCCCTTTCTTCACCTTGCCTTATACTTACTTCATCGGATAGGAAAACGTCGTTGTATTGGCCGATGACCAGACGGTGGAAGGAAAACGATCCATGCTACGTTCTACACTTAAGCGCAATCTGTTTCCCATTGTTCTGATTACGCTCGGTTGCCTGATTTTTCTGGCGATCATCCTCTACGTGTTCCGCGCGTACCTGGGAATCGTGATCTGGGTGCTGTTTGGTCTGTTGCTGATCGGGGTTGGCGTGCTGGGCATTGTCCTCAACAACCCGAAGCGTAAAGCCTCTGTCGGCGATAAGCCATCACGCCCGTCTCGGGTTGCCTCTGGAACACCGCCGCCTGCGAGGGGTGCGCCGAAGTATTCAGCCGTTGGAACGCGGGAGAGCAAACCCGGCCGACAAGACACGATCACCGTTTCCAGGCCGCTGCTGATTGCCGCGGGCGTGCTGTTCGGATGCCTCGTTTTGTTGTTGCTGGCTAACGTGGGGACGGCCTTGCGCTCTTTGCTCACCGTCCGAAAAACCCAGATCATCGATTGCCAGGAGGCCGGTCGTTACGCCGAGGATGGTTGGCATTTTGTGTCGGCGTATTCGTATCGCGTGGAAGATGAGGTGGCGGGGTATACGGAACGCACCGAGTGTGTGATGGAGCGTGAGCGGTTTGTCTGGGCGCGGGATAAGCGCACACCTAAAAAGGACGATGCGTCTCAAGACGAAGCGTCTCAAGACGATGCGTCTGACGACGATGCGTCTGACGACGATGCGTCTACCGATGATACATTCATAGACGACATACCTCCCACCGACAGCGGCGCGTCATATTCGGAGCCGCCGCAGACGAATTTCCCCCCACCGCCCGCCACACAAGCCCCGTGGCCTACCGCCCCCCTTGCGCCCATGAGTTCGCCGCTGCCGACCTGGACGCTGCCGGCTTTGCCGACCGAACCTATGGCTACGCCACTTCCGGCTTTACCTACGGCGACCCCTATGCCGCGCACCGATATTGGGGTGTGCGATGCGACATCTAACGACTTCTACCTTGATACCTACGTTCAATGGGAAGGTATGATCATCGACGATCCAACGCTCGGAGATGAAGGTCTGTGGTTTCAGGTTCAGTGGACGAATTCAAACTCCAGTAGCCCATGCAGTGAGGCGACCTTCTTTGTGTCTTACGACAGCACCGAACGCTTTTTTGCTGAGGATATGGTCATCGTCACCGGGACGATCACGGATATAGCCTATGCGTATGAAGGGGAATCAGGCGAGACGGAGTATGCTGTCGTTGTCAAGGCTGATAACGTAGAATTTGTCGGTGAGTAGTTGTAAAGGAGGATCATCCCATGCCTGAAAAACGCAGCAAGTCCTTCAATTATGCTATCGGCATGTTTGGTACGTCCATTCCGATCAACATGCTCAAGACGTTTGCCTTCGCCTTCTACGTGCTTGGCCTGGGCGTGACCACCAAGCAATGGGCGGCGATGCTGCTCATCTACACGTTCATCGATGCCCTCGACAATCCTGTCTATGGCTTCCTCTCCGACCGGACGCGCTCCCGTTGGGGCCGCCGCCGTCCCTGGCTGGCAATCGGCACGCCGTTGCTGATCCTGTGTTTCGTCGCTTTCTACAACATCCCGGCTTTTGTGTCGGGCAATGCCATCTTCGCCTATGCGATGCTTTTCTACATCCTGACCGGCACGTTGGATTCGGTCATCAACGCCAACTATGGCGCGCTCTTCCCTGAGCTGTTCCGCGATGACGCCAGCCGGGCCAAAACCAACGCCTTGCGCCAGGCTTTCCAACTGGTGGCCATGATCATCAGCATCGCGCTGACCCCCATGATCACCGAGGCGCTGGGTTACGGCCTCACCGCCCTTGTGTACGGCATCCTCGGCGGCGCGGTCATCCTGTACATGACGTTCACCTGCCGGGAGAAAGACCCCGAGCCGGAAGAGGCCAAACCCGGCCTGTGGAGGGCGCTCAAGGACCTGTTGACCAACCGGAAGTTTTGGATTGCCGGCCTGGCGAACGCCTTTTACAGCGCGGCCATGTCGCTGGTGATGGCCTCGGTGGTGTTTTACGTCGAATATGCGTTGGGGCTTTCCAGTGGGCGTTCGACTTTCTTGTTGGCGGCGGTGTTGCTCATCGCCATTGCCGGGGTGGCCGTCTGGGCCTGGCTGGTGCGCAAATACTCGTTGATTCCCGTCTGGCGGGCTGCTCTGGCGGTCCTGGCGCTGACCTTCATCCCGCTGTACTTCGCCTCCAATTTGACGACCGCCATTATCTTCGCGGCGTTTGTGGGATTCGGCTTTGCGGGTGTGATCACCACGATGGATTTGATCGGCGCCAAGATCATGGATGAGGACACCCAGAAGCACGGCTTGCGGCGCGAAGGCATCATCTCCAATGCGATGGGCTTTATGAACCGCCTCAACGGTCTTTTCACCGGGGCTGCCTATCTTCTGGTTTCCCGCATTTACGGCTTTGAAAGCGGCGACAATCCCGGAACGCGCCCGGATCAGGCGGCCCGTTTCTTGATGACCATCGTCCCGCCCATCTTGATGGTGATCAGCTTTGCCTTCTCGTGGTTCATCGACTTCAAGAAGCCGGCGGATGCTCCGGTTGAACCGGATCACGCCTAGGAGGTGCGGCATGGCGCTCTTACGCCTCGATCACGTTCCCGAGACCGTCAGGCTCAACCTGCCGCTGTATATGATTGTTCCCGGTCCGGGTGAAATGAAGGAGATCCCCGTTGCCAAACGCAAGGTCCTGTACCTGTTGCACGGCCTGAGCGACGACGGCAGCGCCTGGCAGCGTTATACCGCTATCGAAACCCTGGCCTCAGCGTATGGCCTGGTGGTGGTCATGCCCTCGGTGGGGCGGAGTTTTTACACCGACCAGCCCAACGGCCAGCGCTATTTCTCCTATCTGACCGACGAACTGCCGCGCTACCTGGCCGACGTCTTCGGCCTGAAGCCGCGCCGGGAAGACACCTTCATCGCCGGTAACTCGATGGGGGGCTACGGCGCGTTCAAGGCCGCCTTGTTGCGGCCCGAACTCTACGCCGCTGCGGCCAGCTTTTCCGGCGTGCTGTCCCTGGAAATCCTCAAGCTCAATCCCGACGACCGGCGCAAGAAGGAATTCGCGCTGCTGTTCGGCGACCTGGACAAACTTTCCGGCAGCGCGCACGATCCGGCGGTCTGGTTGCAGCGCGCCGCCCAAAACCCGGCGGACTTGCCGCATCTGTTCATCGCTGTGGGCCGTCAGGAAGACCTGTACCCGCTCAGCGGCTATTTCCACACCGCCTGCCAGTCGTTGGGCGTGAAATCCGACTATCACGAGGAAGACGGCCATCACGACTGGTTCCTGTGGGATCGGCAAATCCGGCAGTTCCTGGCAACCATCTTGGGGCCAATTCCTGAACCGTAAGGAGCGCCGCCCATCGACACACCGCTGCGCATCCAGTACTTCGTCAGGCACGAACAGGAAGGCCAGTATTTGACCGTCCCGTTCATGATGCCGCCCGATGTCGAATCATTCTCGCTGACCTACCACTACGAACGCTACGGCGGCAGTGAGACCGGTGTCGCGCACGGGCACTTCACGTCCCGGCCGGGCGTCAATACCATCGACCTGGGCTTGATCGCGCCCGATGGAACCGAGGTGGGCGAGACCGGATCGGACAAGCGCAGCATTCAGATCAGCGAGACGGAGGCCACCCCCGGCTACCGGCCTTGCCGTCTGGTTCCTGGTGAATGGCGTATCCTGCTAGGGGCGTACAAAGTTGCGCCGGGCGGGGTCGAAGTCACCTACGAACTGACCTTCACGCCCAAGCGATTGCGCCTGCTCAAAGGCGACCTGCATGTCCACACGCTGGCCTCAGACGGCGTGCTTACCGCCGCAGAATTGGGTCAGTACGCTTTGCGTCATGGGTTGGATTTTCTTGCCATCACCGACCACAATCAGAAGGTGGCGGCGGATGCCTTGCCCCATATCCCTGGACTGACGCTGATCCCCGGCGTCGAATGGACGCACTACAAAGGCCACGCCAACTTTACTGGCGTGGATCGCCCTTACGATGGCACTTTCGCGGCAAATACGGATGAGGAGGTGGCGGAACGCTTCGCCTCGGCCCGTGCGCGCGGTGCGCTCATCACCATCGCCCATCCCTTCGACGAGAGCTGCCCTTTCCTGTTCGACCTCGATTCCCTGCCTTTTGATTGCATCGAGGTCTGGAACGGCCCGATGCGTCCCGCTAACCTGCACGCGATTGGGTGGTGGCACAGCCTGCTCGTCGCCGGAAAGAAAATCCCGGTGTGCGGCGGCAGCGACTATCACCGCAGCCAGCTTTTCCTCTTCCCCGGCGGGCCAACGACCTGCGTTTACGCGCTATCGGCGGGTGCGTCGGATATTCTGGCCGCGCTGCGGGCCGGGCACGCCTACATCGTCTATGCCCCCGACGGCCCCACGCTGAACTTGACCGCCGGAGAGGCGATGTTGGGGGATAGCGTATCGTTTGGGCACGTCAAGGAGCTACAGGCCCATGTGACCGGTCTGCACGCCGGAGATGTTCTGCAAGTGATCACCGCGCAGGGCAGCGCTATTCTCCTGAAAGCCGAAACACCCGGCGATTTTCGGGGGTCCTACACAATAGAAGCTCCCGGATTTGCCCGCGTCGAAATCCTGCGCGAATTCGTGCCCGGTCTGCCCATGCTCCCCGCGCTGATCTCGAATCCAGTGTATTTCGATCCTGTGACGCTCTGACAATCATCTGAATGGCAGGTGAAGATGATGAACGAAAATTTGAACTACAACGAGAAAGTCTCCTCAGGCCGGACGACAGTGCTTTTTATCGCACTCACCCTGCTCTTCTTGGCGCTCCTTGCCTGGCGTGTGAATGCTTTCGGCTCCGATATCCTGGCAATCGTCTTTCTGGTTTTTTGCGGCTTCTTCGCGTTCTACACGCTGAATTATCGAACGCTCAACGTCCAACTATCGGCCGCGTATCTGTCGTTGAAGTTTGGGGTGTTCACCTGGAAAATACCCCTGGCGCATATCGAGAGCTGTGCGCTTGACGATGTTTCGCTGTGGCGGATCGGGGGAGCGGGCATACACTTTTCCTTTATCCGTGGAAGATATCGCGCCATGTTCAATTTCCTGGAACATCCCCGCGTTGTCGTCATGCTGAAGACCAAAAAGGGACCGGTCAAGGATATCGCCTTTTCAACCCGCCAACCGGAGCGCGTACTACAGCTTATTCAGGAGGCCGTATCTGCCGGGCAGCCACGCACCATCACAAGTGGCGACTGGACGCTCAATATCTATTTCCGCAATCGCGGCACCAGAAGCGAAGGGCAACACGGGGTCTTGCTGCACAAGGGCACACCGGTCGAGCCGCCAGCCATCGGCGCGGTGATTGAGACGGATTTGGGCCAGATGCGATATTACGGCTCCCCCGAAGGGGTGAAGGTCCCTTGGGAAAACACGGGCTGGAACTTCGCCGACGAGGAAAAGATTCTGCCATCCTGGGGTGAGGGTTGAATCCGCAGACCGGTTTGCCTTTTCGCCGAGAGTAGACTATAACAGAGTCCTGGATAGAAACCGGCTCCGTACAAAGGCAGGCCAGTATGGTGGACGTCACTGCGACCGGCGGTAGACAGGTAGAAAAGTCCCTTCAGCGTGAGCTTGATGTGCTCAACGCTGTGCTCGATACGGTCAGCGCCCTGGTGGTGGTGCTTGATCCTGAAGGACGCATCGTGCGTTTCAACCGGGCATGTGAGCACAGTACCGGCTATCGCTTTGCGGAGGTAGAAGGCCGGCAATTCTGGGATTTTCTCCTTGTGCCGGAAGAGGTAGAGAGGGTCAAGGATACATTTGCTCGCCTGCGGGCCAGCCAGTTCCCAAGCACGTACGAAAACTCGTGGGTTGCCAGGGACGGCCGTCGCCGTCTGATCGCCTGGTCGAATACGGCTTTGGTCGGTGAGGATGGCGTGGTGGAATACGTCATCGGCACCGGCCTCGACGTTACCGAGCAGCGGCAGGCTGAACAAGCTCTGCGCGAGAGTGAGGAGAAGCTCGCCACGTTGTTCGAAATCCTGCCCATCGGCATTTCGGTCGTGGATCAGGAGCGGAACGTGGTGAAGGCTAATCCGGCCTTATCCAGGATTCTCGATTACTCTCCTGACGCCCTGCAGCGGGGGCATTTCCGCGCGCGCGAGTATTTCACCGCCGAAGGGGATCCATTCCCACCCCAGGGTTTCCCCAGCGTGCGGGCGTTTGAAGAACAAAACCCTGTCTATGATGTCGAGATCGGCATCGCTAAAGAGGACGGCGAGACGATCTGGACCAGCGTCAGCGCCGCGCCGGTGTCGTTCCCCGATTGGAAGGTCGTCATCACCACCGTCGACATCACCGCCCGCAAGCGTGCCGAGCAGGCGCTGCGCCGGGCGCTGGAAGCATCGCAGCAGCGGCAGGCAGAAGTCTCGGCGCTGCTGGACGGCGCCCGCCAGGTCCTCGTTCAACATAACTTTGCGGACACCGCTCGCTCCATTTTTGACACGTGCAAGGATCTGATTGGCGCGACGGCCGGCTACGTCGCCCTTTCTTCCACAGACGGTACGGCGAACGAAGTGCTCTTCCTCGATCCCGGCGAGTTTCCGTGCACCGTCGATATTGCTTTGCCCATGCCGATTCGCGGATTGCGGGGGCAGGTATACCGTAGCGGTAACGCGGTCGTCGATAACGATTTCCGGTCGAGTTCCTGGGTGGCATTTTTGCCTGAAGGGCATGTGGGTGTGGACAACCTGCTTTTTGCTCCCCTGGTCATCGGCGGGCAGGTGGTGGGACTGCTCGGTCTGGCGAACAAACCGGGCGGCTTTACCGCGAACGATGAACGCCTGGCTACGGCTTTTGCCGAACTGGCCGCCATCGCGCTGCACAACAGCCAATTGGTGGCGTCGCTCGAGGCCAGTGAACTGCGCTTCCGCTCGGTAGTAGAGACAGCCAGCGCCGCCATCGTGACCACCGATAGCGAGGGCCAAATTACGTTCTGGAATCGCATGGCGGAGACGATCTTTGGTTATACGGCGCAGGAAATGCTCGGCGCGCCGTTGATGCAGATCATCCCTGAGCGGTTCCGGGCTGCGCACCAGGTGGGGATGTATCGTGTGCTCTCCACGGGTAAAACCCGGCTGGTGGATGAAACGGTGGAAACGATTGGCGTCAGGAAAGGCGGCCATGAATTCCCGTTGGAGATTTCTCTGGCTCACTGGAAGACCGGCGAGGCGAGCTATTTTACCGCTCTGATGCATGACATCACCCAGCGCAAACAGTCTGAGGAGGCGCTGCGCGAGGCCAAGCAGTCGATGGAGACGCTGATCAAGGCTTCGCCGTTGGCCATCATCGCCCTGGACCAGGCGATGAACGTCAGGTTGTGGAATCCAGCCGCGGAACGTATCTTTGGCTGGAGCGAAACCGAGGCCCTCGGTCGCCGTTATCCGGTCGTCCCTGAAAACAGACAAGATGAGTTCCGGGCTTTTATGGCGGATGCGTTGGCCGGCCACACTCTGACCGGCATCGAGACGGTGCGTCACAAGAAAGACGGTAGTGCGCTCGAGGTGGCACTCTGGACGGCGCCGCTGTACGATGCGCAAGGCCAGATCAGTGACATTATGATCGTCATCGCCGACATCACCGAACGCAAGCGCGTCGAGGCGGCGTTGCGCCAATATGCCTACGAGCAGACCGCGCTCTACGCGGTGGCTTCAGCCGTCACCAGCACTTTGGATCAGGATGCATTGTTGCCTGTGGTGCTGGATGCGGTTCTGCGGGCCTTGGAGGCCGACGCCGGTTGGATTCTTTTGCCCGATCCTCAGCCGGAAAATACGTTTCGTGTGGCGGCTCAGCAGGGGGCGCATGAAGAGCTTCTGGCTATCGAGCCGATCCTTCCTTGTGCACAATGCCCGATCTATCAGCGTTATTCATCCGGCTATGGCGATGCGGTCGATCCAAGCCTCGTGCAGGATTGCTCTACCCTGGCGGCGGGGAATGTGGACCAGAGCGATGTGCCCGGCCTGGCGTGCATCCCACTCAGTGTGGGGCAACGCCTGCTGGGCATCCTGAAGATTGGCTGGCGGCGTTCCCAGACGTACCGGCAGCGCGGCTACGACTTGTTATTGTCCATCGGCCGGCAAGTGGGTGTCGCCTTGCACAACGCGCAACTTTACCAGGCGGCGCGGCAGTTGAACCGCCTGCGCATCTTGTCTGATTTGGATCGCCTGCTGGCCGCGACGTTGGAACAGCGAAAGCTGGCGCAAGTGACCTTGCAGCACATGGCGACCCACCTCAATGCGCCGGCTTGCGCCGCACTGCTGCTTGAGCCTGCGCCGCAAGGTCCAGCTGCAATGTGGGCCTTGCATCCAGAGGAAGGCTGGGCAGATGTCGCCGTCTCGGACCATGCGCGCATCGACTGGCAAGCGCTTCTGAGCCAGATGCATGATCAACGCGAGCCGGTATCCCTGACCGTGGCAGAATTGGAGCAGTGGTGTCCAGGTTTGAAACCGGCGTCAGGGTGGGGCGCTGATGGCCTGCTGATTCCCGTAGTGGGGGAAGACACTCTGCTGGCGGTGTTGCTGCTGGCCGGTCGGCCAGCCAACCAGCCCTTTACTGATGAAGATCGGACGCTGGCTTTGGTGGCGGCCGGTCACGCCGGTCAGGCCATGCAGAATGCGCGGCTCTACGCCGAGGTCAGGCGGTTGCTCGATGAGCAGGAAAAGACGCGCGCGCAACTGATCCAGGTCGAAAAAATGGGCGCGCTGGGACGCCTGGCCGCTACCATCGCCCACGAGATCAACAACCCGCTTCAGGCCATCCAGAACTACTTGACCCTCGTGCAGGAGGAAATGGACGGCGAGCAACGTCGCGACAAAATCGATCGTTATCTGCGGGTGGTGGGTGGCGAGGTGGGCCGCATCTCGGCCATTGTGCGGCGGATGCGCGACTTCTACCGGCCGGCGCATGAGCGTCTGCGTCCCACGGACCTGACCGCCGTGCTGGACAGTGTGCTGGACCTGAGCGGCAAAGAGTTGCAAAATCACCACATTGTCGTCCAACGGGTGGACGCCAGCGACCTGCCCCAGGTTCAGGCTAACCCGGATCATCTCAAGCAGGTCTTTCTCAATTTGATCCTGAATGCCATCGACGCCATGCCAACGGGTGGGGAACTGCGTATCTACAGCAGCCTGGCCGAAATCCAGCGGGGAGATGCTGACCAGTGGCAGCCGGCGGTTCGCGTCGAGGTCGGCGACACGGGCTGCGGGATGTCGCCTGAGATGCAAACGAAACTGTTCGAGCCTTTTTTCACCACCAAAGAACAGGGCGCCGGGCTGGGACTGTCGATCAGCTACAACATTATCGAGGCGCACAACGGGCAAATCTCGGTGAGCAGTGAGGAAGGCGTGGGTACGACTTTCACCCTCCTGCTTCCTTTAGCATCAGTTTGAGCGATAAGTACCCCGGCAATCACAGTGGAAGGGAAGCGTATGAAAACACCGGCAAAAATCCTTATCGTGGATGATGACGAAGCGATCCGTTTGTCTATGGAAGAATTGCTGGTTCGCGATGGATACCAGGTGCGCGCCGTGGGGAGCGGCGAAGAGGCCCTGGATCACATCGCGCGCGAGCCATTCGATCTGATGTTGCTGGACTTGATGATGAAGGGTATCGGCGGCATGGAAGTGCTGTCCGCCTTGCGCGCGCAAGCGCTCGACACGGCGGTGATCGTCCTTACCGCGCACGGGTCGATGGAGACGGCAATCAATGCGCTGCGCCACGGCGCTCACGATTACCTGTTGAAACCCGCTGACACGCCCAGCATCCGAGAGAGCATTCGTACCACCCTGCTCAAGCGCGAGCGCGCGAAACGCCAGCAGGATTTGCTCCTGCAGGTACAACAGAGCCTCACCGCCAATCTGGAGGAAATCCGCGCCGCCGTCGTTCAGTCGCTCTCTCATCCCGAACCGGCGCCGCTCGCGGAGCTAGAGGAAGCCTCCTACAGACTGAAACAGGGCGGTCTGGTCGTGGATTTAGCGCAGCATACCATCACGCTGGATGAGCACCCGCTCGAACTGACGCCTACCGAGTTTGACATGCTGGTCTATTTGGCTCAGGCTGCACCCCACGTGGTCGGCGCTCAGGAGTTGGTAAAGCAGGTGCTCGGTTATGACTCTGACCGTTTGGAGGCCGGCGATATCGTGCGCCACCACATTCATCGCATCCGCCACAAAGCCTTGGCTTGTGCGGGCCGGGACGACTTCATCCGTACCGTGCGGGGAGTGGGGTTTGCGTTGAACGTTTAGCCCCTCAATTATGTTCCAGGCATAAAAAATTTTCTGGGTGTTTTTCGTGTGCGGGCGCAGCCCGCACACGAAAAACACCCTCCTTGATTGGTGAGATCAAAGGCATACTACAACGAGGGGGCAGGAAGTTACCACTCCAACTCGTCGAACTCCGAGAGCACGCTCAAAGGGCTGCCGGCCTGGATTTCCAGATCGCCTTCGTAGACGATTTCTGGCTGTTCGTATTCAGATGTATTGACAACGGGTTCGTTCATCGTTTTTCTCCTTGTGCAAATCCTGGTTCTTGATCTATGACACTCTGCGCCGTCGCAGCAGCAGTGTGCCTACCAGTACCGTGCTGGCTAACCCTATGCTCCACAGACCGGCGCGTGCTTTTAGCCCTTGCAGTTGCACGGCGTTGACACTGGCGGACGAGAACACCCTCAGGTCATCGGCATAGAAGGTAGTAGCGACACTGTTTAGAGTGTAACCCCAAAAGTTCGCCGTGACGCTGACCGCAGTGTCGGTGATCTCATCGGTGACCGAGAGCAGCGTCCAATTAACACTGTTGGTATCAATGCTGGATTTTTGAGTTTCGCTAATAGGGTTAGTACAGTTTATGCCTGTATAGAACTCTATCTCAAGCGCAACATTCGCCTCACCATCAGATTTGACATAGCCATCGAGCGTCAGGTACTTTTTGCCATCAGGTGCTGTTGGCCAGGTTGCCAAATGAGAGGATAAGTCGATACACTGATAAGCCCAGCCGTACCCATCATCTGCCGTTGTGTCTACCTGTGCTGCGTAGCTGCCGCTGTGTGGTGCAGTCGTTGTGCGCGTCAGTGTTCCCGCTACCAGAATTTGCCATTCGTTGAGCGCGGTCTCAAAGCCGCCATTGACCAACACCGACTTAGTTTGCGTACTGGCTGGCAAGGCCATGATCAGCGACAACAAGACTACATTGAGTATAAGCCATCTTCGTTTCATCATATACCTCCTGATTACATAAAACAGAATAGATGTGTTCATTCGATCAACCTGAGTGACAGTGGATGCAAGGGGAGGATCTGCGTCCTCCCCTTGCCTGACTGTGACTATGGCGTAGTGATTATGCGGACATTGGACCATGTAGACACACCGCTTTGGTTGTAGGCCCGCACCCGGAAGTAGTAGGTCGTTTGACTGGCGAGGTCTCCCGTGTTGAATCCGGTGCTGTTCGCCCCAACGTTACTGTACACCACACCTGATGAGAAGCTGAAGTTGGTGGCGCGCTGAATGGTGAAGCCGGTCTCGTTGTTGGCGTTATCTACCCAGTTGAGCCTCACCCTGATGCGCGAGCCAATTCTGAAGATAGATGCCGTCAGGTTCGTCGGCGCTGCCGGAAGCTGCGTGAAGACATTGGAGAACTCCGAGTTCATCGTTTCGGTCGGGAATCCGATCGAAGCCGCGTAAACGGCCGTGTCGCCAACCGTATTGGATGCGAACACCCGATAGACATACGTCTGGGTTGTGTCTCCAATCGGATCGCCGTAGGCCGTGGTATTGGCCGGCAAGACAATCAGATCCGCCCACGGACCAGCCGTCGAGGTCGCGCGCTGCACGGTGAAGCTGGTCTCGTTCAGCGAGTTATCACTCCAGGTCAGGTTCATCACCCGGCTGGCGCCAGTGCCCGTCAGCACGCCGAAGAGGTTGGTTGGTGTCCGCGGCCTGACCCCCAGCGCCTGCGGGCGCATCATGTCCATCTCTTCGTGGCTCAGGATGTGGCAGTGCCACACGTATTCCCACCCAAAGTTGACGAAGTGGTTGGTGATCTGCACCGGCTGTCCAGACGGATCGAAGATGACCATGCCCGTATCCGTCAGCAGCGCGCCCTCCGGCTGTGAGGGATCGAGCAGGCGCACGCTGTTGGGCAGGTCCCACGGAATATTGGGCACGAGCGGGCGGAACGCCACAATCGTATCTTCCAGCGGGCTGACCCGCACCGTGTCTTTCCAACCCAGTTCGTTGGGATCGGGCTTGCGGATGATGCCGTCCCAGCCGACGCGGTTGATGAGCTGCACGTCGTACAGGTGGAAGTGCACCGGATGCGTGTCCACGCCGTTGTGCGTGATCTTCCAGATTTGCGTGCCGTCATCTATTGTCGTAATCGGGGTCAGCTCGACACCCGGCGGCAGTTCGATTCCGCGCAGGATCTCGGTGGGCGGCATGGCGAAGGGATACAGGAGCATATTCTGCAAGCCGGCTTGCGCGTTGGGCGTTTCCAGGCCCAGGAAGCCGCTCATGCGGCCATATTCGGGATCGAATGCCTCGCCCATCTCGTCCTGGATCTGCTTGGGACGCAGCGGCATCGTCAATGTCGCGCCCAGGAGGGTTTTGAAGGTGAACGAGGTGTTGAAGATTTGCACCAACCCGGCCAGCGGCCCGCTGTTCTGGAAAGACGTGCCGTACGCGGAGTTGTACGCGCCCTGCCCAACGATGATCGGGTGTTGACCATTCTCGAAGACACCCTGCCCGCCCAGGCTCTCAGCCCGGAATGCGGTCTGCAGCGCGGGCAAGTCATACGCCGGGGCCGCTGGCGCCGCCGCGACCTTGATCTGCATCACCGTGCGAGTGTTTGGCCCGTAGCCGGGGAGCGTCGAGGGCGCGCCGCCGGTATCGCGGTAGTCGCCGTTGCCGGTGTAGTAGTCGTAGCGTGGATCGCGCGCGGGGAACGCCGCGGGCGCATCGTTGTAGAGGATCAGCGTCTGGCCGGCGAAGGCCGAGAAGTCCACGATCACATCGGCGCGTTCAGCCGGACCGATCAGCAACGAGTGCAAATCGACGTTCCCGGCATTGAACACCGTTGGGTCATTCACCCACGTGGTAGGCTGCGCTGGCAGGACTGCCGGAGCGGGCAGGAAGCCACCCTCCGTGCCGATCTGGATCCAGCTTGGGCCTTCGGTGCCGACGACAGGCGTGGGGAAGATCGTCGAATCTTGCAAAGCCGCTGCGACTTCATCGGGATTCAAGAGAACCTCTGTACATGCGACGCCCGTGCTCTCCGGCGTCGGGTTCGGGTTAGTGTTGAGATCGCACAAGTTCCCGTTAGCGTCCACCGCCTGGTAGAGTGACAGGTTGAAGAAGCGGTCGTTGGCGGCGTTGAGGACGCGGAAGCGATAGGCTTTCGGTTCTACCTCCAGCGTGGGGTAGGCCGTGCCGTTGACGACGGGCGTGTCCATGAAGGCTTCCATGCCCATCGAGTTGTAGGGCGTGCCGGGCATCTCCGGCGGCTCACACCACTGCACATCAGGATTGCAGTTCTCATCGTAATAGGGATTGGCGACCGGGCCGTAGTCGATGCTCAACGTCGGTGGCCAGAACCACGGGCCGTAGGCCCATCGGCCAAACTGGTTGACGCCGGAACTGTCGCCGGGATTCTGCGCCGGGGAGTAGACGTGCGGCAGCCACAGATCGCCGAACCCACCCCAGCGGGTCAGGTCCCAGGTCTCGTCGGACAGGGCGAGCTGCGATTCGCTCGGCACGAACGTCTTGTCCTGGACGATCAATGGAATGGTGCTGTCGGGACCGGGAATCAGCCCCTGATCGATCAACGATTGCTCGGTCTCATCGGTGATGATGTAGCCTGCGGCTTCACCGGCGTACACGTTCAGCCGGGTGATGCCCCAAGCGTGATCGTGATAGAACATCAAGCGGGCGCTTTGTTGGTTGGTGTAGTAGAAGGTCATCACGCCGTCGTTCGGGTCGCCAGAATCGTTCATATCCGGGACCGGCATCACGCTGACGCCTTGCGGATAGGGCGTGTTCTCGTTCGCGGGGGTGATCCACTGATGCGGCGTGCCATCGCTGATCCAGGGGGAGATACCGCCATGCAGGTGCAGGGTGGCGCGGTTCTCGGCGTAACATTCGTAAGGCTTTGGCAGCATCCCGCACATCGGATTCTGTGGATCAGGGTCAGGCTGCGACATGTCAAGCAGTGGGCCAGGCCCCGAACCCATCACCGTGGTATCTACCGGCAGGAACAGATTCCCATCCACACCGGTGGGGAGCAGGTTGTAGAATTTGATCCGCACAGGGCGGTCTTTCGCAGCGACGATCGTCGGCCCCATATAATGCGGCGGGGTGACGCCGAAGAATCCGGGGATATCGACCTCCGTCCCATTGGTCAGCACGTTGGTCAACTGCACATGATCGCCCGGTACCACGTCGGTCGAAAGCTGCACGTAACCGCGCAGCAGCGTGGGGGGCAGGTCGGAGTGCATCTGTTCCTGGTACTGCACCACGGCGATTTCGTAGTAGTCCGCGTCAGGGTAGGTGGTCGTGTCCGGCACGGCTACGGGGATATATTGCCCCAGGTTGTTGGCATTCGCCGCGTCCAGACCCGGCAGCCCATCAACGAATTTGCGCATCCCACCGGAAACCGGTGCATGATCGGCGAGCGAAGGTGCGGGCAAGAAGTGACTCGCCAGTGCGTCTGTCATAAACTGTTGCCCAAGAGCGACCGCCAGCTCGGAAGAGCTACGGAAGTGCAACCCGCCCCAGGTTCGGGCGTTGATGATCTCGGTGCGGAGATCGTCCACGGTGGCGTAATGCCGCGTCGTGCCGGTGACGCTGCTGTCCAGGTCGATCTCGATTTGGGCGGTACCGAAGGTGTTGGAGTAGACTTCGGCTTGAGCCGACATAAAGGAACCATGCCCCGCTACGTATTCGGGGAAGTTTGGCGTCATAACGGCTGGCATCCAGTTGGTCACTGTTACGGCTGAATAGCTGTAATCCGGGTTAGTGTGTTGGATCGCCGTCACCGGACGCCAGAAGTTGTAGAAATACTTGGTGTCGAAGGTGGCAACCAGGCTATCGACAGCGGCCATGTTGCCCAACGCCATCAGGCGCGCCGTGTCGAGCAGGTTGAGGCTGCGCGTTTCGGCAACTCGCCGGTAGGAGCTGTTGGTCTGGATGACCATGTTGGTGGTCCAGAACTGGGCCACTTCCGTCTGTTCCGGGGTACGGGTCATGCTCATCGCACCACCAATTGCCTTGACCTCGTCGAGGTCTGCCTGATATTGCGGGTCAGTGAGCGCAGGCGGGGGGCCAACACGGTATTGATCTGGCGTGCTGCGCATGAACGGCGTGAGCGAACGCATCCACGGATCCATCGGTGGCATCGGCATTGTCGGTTCCCAGACGCCCGGGCCGGGAGCAGGGACAACGTAGCCGTCGGTGCCGGTCAGCACGTCACCTGAACGTAAAGTGATAATTTCCGTAGCGGCAGCCAGACCGAGTGCGATGCCTTCGGTCTTGGCAGTACTGTCGAGGACTGTAGCCAGCGAGGCCGCGTACTTGCCGTCCAAATTCGGATCGCTCGGGAAGTAATGCTTGAGGACGGCATACGCTGCAGAGGCCACCGCGGCCTCACGCGAGGCATTGGGCGAAGCTGGCAACGTCGAGTTGTAGGGCGTGTATCCGCCCTCGATGGCGACCAGGGCATTGTAGACCGCCGCCTGGGTATAGGCCAGGTAAACGAACGCCGCCGACATCGACACCGATGACATCGGCATTCCTGGCATCGGCGCCGGCTGGACGATCTCCTGAGCAATGGCGTTCCACTCGGCGACGATGTTACCCGGCAAGGGGCTGTTGGCGTAGTTGGGGTGGCTGAAATAACGGGGCGCTTCGCCCATCGTCATAGCCGTCGGCGCTGAAACAAGTGACTTTGTGTCCGTCTTTGCCTCCAGCACAAAGCCGCCTGCCGCCGCGCGCGCTGCCGCCGCTTCGCGGTCGGCTTGAGTGATTCTCGGCTTATTTTGCGGCCCCGGGCCAGTTTGCGGCAGAGTCCCCTCCACGCCGATAGTCGGCTCCTGGAGAGGATCATTCTCTGGGTCTGGCCTTTGAGCGCTCGCCGGACGGCTTCCATTCAACACCAGGGAAGCGACCATGACGAGCAACAAGACAATATTCAAGAACTTACGAACTTTCATTGTTAAACCTCCTTACTGTGTCACGTTGTTGAATAAGTGTTAGTGTTTTGCTGCAACGGATATAATTGCTCCGCAATCGATGCAAGTGGTGTGCGCCACACCTCCCCTTCGTGGCCGGGTGTCAGGTTCCAAATCTCCTCGATGTGTAACACGACGATATGGCCTGGCTGCTCTCCGTTCCGGCCGGCCTTACTCTGCGCCGCCATCAACTCCCGTGATGCTCTCTCGAACCACAACTCCATCGGCTGCGGCCCCCCTTTGCCGCGCGCCAAAAGCTCACTGATTTCCTTGAACAGAGGGCCTTCGTTCACCAGTTCCGCCTGGCCTTTGAACTGGTAGCCTTCGTATGTCTGGAGGTCCACGGCAGCCACCGCCAGCCTGGGGTCGGCTTGCAGGTTAGCCCGCGTCTTGAATGAGAACAGATCGGCAAACACCAGCTTGTCGTCATCTACAACCTTGAGGATACTCTTAGGCGAGATATTCGGACGACCCTGATCGTCCCTGGTCGCAACCAGGACGACCGGCTGATGCTTGAGCACCTGCTTCATATGTTGCGTCAACTTGAGCATCTGCTTCTCCCCCTGCTCTCTTTTCCCCGGCTCAGTCTTTGACTATAGGTACGCATGGTGTTTACGGGCGTATCTTTACTGTTGAACTGTATCATAAAACAGTCCTCTTTACTGTGCGCGTTTCGTGATAGTCGTATGCCAGTTTTATGATTGAGGTGTTGTGCTGATTCTCTTGCGTGCTATACTGATGAGGGCGTTACACATGAATCCGAGTGCAAGGCTCAGTCGATCACGATTGGGTCTTTCGCTCGGTCTGGATCGCCAGATCCAGACTCGAACGGGGATCTGACAATCCTCTTGAAGCAATTTGCGATCTGTTGAGACTTTTGTAGTCTTTGCTCATAGCAGGAGCTTGGGTGGCCATGGAGATGCGTTTGAAACCGAAATTGGTGCTGGCATATAGCATTTTCTTCCTCGTCTTTCTGCAATTGCTTTCCGACTTTGTCGAAACGATCTACGCCTTTGGGCTGCTGCAAACCAGTCTGACGGCTGAAATCGCCAGCGTGGTGCTGTTGTTCGCGCCTGTGGCGTTGGTGCTCGCGCGCAAAGGGTGTTCGAAAACCGCGCTGGCGTTGCTGGGGAGCGTCGTCCTCATCGCGCGGCTGGCTGTGGTGTGGTTGGCCCCGGGGGGAAAGCTGATCGCCGCCGGCATCGGCGTGGGAAGCTGGCTGGTGCTTTTCCCGGCGTGGCTGTGGACGGTGACGCGCGCGGCTTCACCCGCTGACGACCAGAACGCGCCGGCTGTCACCCTGGCCCTGGGGCTGACGCTGGGACTGAGCCTGTCGATCCTGCTGCGGACGTTGGGCGCGGGCTTCGATATCTCCACCTACGGCGGGACGCAGATTATCGGTTGGGTGATCGTTGCTGTGGGCGGGTGGGGACTGTGGCGACTCGTGCGGAACTCCAGCGCCTTACCCGCGGCTGTCGATTCCTCCAGGCCGCGTTTTGGCAAAGTGCTCGGCCTGAGCGTGGGCCTCATCAGCGCGTTGACGTTCGTCTACTTTGCTTTGATGAGTCCCAACGTCATCGCGCGGTGGACGGGGGTGGCGTATCCACTCGTTGTCTCCGGGCTGGTGCTGACGTTGGGCGCGTGGGGTTGGGTGTTGATCGCCCATCCGCACCGGCTTTTGCGCGTGCCGCCTGCCATTGTGCTGCTGTGGAACGTCGTCTTTGTCCTGGCGCTGGCGCTTACCCTCCGCGCGCACCAGATCGACTTCCCGGCGGACGCGAGCGCCTATCCGCTGGCCGAACCGGCTGTGCCGTTGTGGGGGCGTCTCGCTTTGTGGGCGCTGCTGCTGTCCTGTCCGGTGGTGATCCTGGACTTTGCGCTGTGCCTGCGCGAACTGCTGGCGACCCGCCCGACGCTGCCGCAGCTTGGCGGCGGCTTTGCCGTGGGCGCGCTCTGGCTGCTGGTGTTGATCCTGGCGCAGGTCTTCACCACGGTCTACGATTACATCCCGGTGATCGGGCCGTGGTTCCGGGATCGCTTCTGGCTCGTCTTTCTGGCGGTGGGCCTCGGCTGCGCCTTGCCCGCCCTCCTGGCGTTTCGGGGACGTGCCGATTCCCCTGTAGAGGAACCGCCATCGCCGGGTGGCGCGCCATTCACGCCGCTCTGGGCGGGATTGTGCGCGTTGATCCTCATCGCTGCGTGGGGACTGTCACCACGCCCACCGGCACAACCCGCAGATGCAGGCACGTTGCGCGTGATGACCTACAACATCCAGCAGGGCTACAGCGCCGACGGCGTGAGGAACTTCGCCGGTCAACTGGCCGTACTGCGCTTCGGGGACGCGGATATCATCGGCCTGCAAGAGTCCGACACGAACCGCATCGCCGGAGGCAATGCCGACATTGTGGGGTACTTTGCGCGCGCCTTGCGGATGTACAGCTACTATGGCCCTTCGACGGTGCCCGGCACGTTCGGGATCGCGCTCCTTTCCCGTTATCCCATCGAAGCGGCGGAGACGTTCTACATGCACAGCCTCGGCGAGCAGACGGCGACGATTGCCGCGCGGGTGCGCGTGGGCGAGCGCAGCTTTAACGTCTACGTGACGCACCTGGGCAACGGCGGGCCGTTGGTGCAGCAGACGGCGATCCTGGAGTGGGTGCGGGGGCAATCGGACGTCATCCTCATGGGCGATTTCAACTTCCGGCCGGACACCGAACAGTACCGCCTGACCACGGCAGAATTTGCGGACGCTTATGTGGTGCAGACTGAGGCCGCTGTGATTGTTCCTGGATTCAATCCCCAACGCCGCATCGACCACATCTTCGTCTCGCCTGGCACGCAGGTGATTCGGGCGGACTATTTACCCAGCCGGCAGTCGGATCATCCGGTGTTATGGGCGGATGTGACGTGGTAGGGGAATGTACTTCAATTCATTCGACACGAAGCAAGGAGGGAAAAATGAAACATGCACGGTTATGGAATCTGGTGGTGATCGTTGTGTTGTGCCTGGGTGTGATGCCTGGAGCGTTTCGCGCCGCGCAGGTTGAATCCGCGCCGCTCTTACAGGCGGCGCCACGGCGGTTGTCCACGCCCGAACTGATCGAAGCGGCGTGGGCCAGTGGCAAGATCGACCGGGACACGGCCAACCTTTACCTGGCCTACGCCCTGGGCGACTACACGAAGCTGCCCGAACCGTACCGCAGCGACGTGCCGTGGCGCGGCACGCTGCCGCTGCTTCAATTGCAGCAGGCCGTGAAAACAATGCCGGCTGGCTCTATGCGCACCGCCGTCATCGAAGCTCTGGAGTCTACCCAATGCAGTCAAAACTTCAATGTGCCCAACAAGACCAGTTCGCCCCATTTCTACGTCGAATATGATACGATTGAGGGTGGGCTAACCCTGGGAGACTACATCGCCTCGCTTGAAACAACCTGGGTGACGGAAATAGACGGTTTTGGCTGGGCCGCGCCGCCGGTGCTCCCTACCAATCCCCCGCCTGGCAATCTGTATAACGTGCTGATTGCCAAACTGAACCCCAGTCTGTACGGCTTTACCTCCGGCGGCGGCGATCACGCCGGTTTGGTGGGCGATAATCCCAATACAGCCTGGAACGACGTCGATGCGTATGCGTCGTGCCTGGTCCTCAACCGCGATTACAGCGGTCTGGGCGGCCAGGCCGGTCTCGATGCCACCACCGCCCACGAGTTCAACCACGCGATCCAGTACGGCTACGGCGCGCTCAACGGCACGAACGCCCCCGATATTGTTCTGACAGAAGGCAGCACCACCTGGATGGAAGACGAGGTCTACGACGACGCCAACGACAACTACAATTACCTGTGGCCGGATTTCACGCTGTGCATGGGGCAGTATCCTTCTTCTGCCTCTCCCTATTCTTACTGGATCACGTTCCGTGGTATGGTCGAACGCTACGGCCCCGGTGTCGCTGGCGGCAGCGAGCAGGTGATGCAGGACTTTTGGGAGGAGACCAGTAAAAACACCGGCGACAACCTGACCGCGCTCAACACGGCCTTGACTAACAGGGGCACGACCCTGGCGGACGCTTATCACGCCTATGCGGTCGCGGTCAAGTTCAACAAGGCGTGCACGGGCGGCTACGTCTATCCGTATTGTTTGGAGGAAGGCCCGGCTTACGTTGCGAAAAAAGGCGCGACCACTGTGCATGGCTCAATCGGCGCGATTGGCGGCAGCTACACCGGCAACCTGGCCGACAACTACACGATCAACTGGGTCAGCCTGCCTACCGGCGGGCCTTACGATGTCGCGCTGCAAAACAACTCGGACGGTGGTCAACTGCGCGGCAGCGTGGTGTGTGATACCGGTTCGGCGCTGAACGTGACCCCTCTACCGGCGGTGGTGGGGACCGGCAGCTCGAGCACGCTGATGTACTTTGACCCAACGGGGTGCAGCAGTGTGGTGGCCGTCCTTACCAACCAATCCCAAACGGCTGCGAACCCCACCTCTTGCACGGCGCGCAGCTATCAACTGCGGGTCGAACCCCCGACGACGCCTGATTTCTCGCTGGACGCAGCCCCGGCTTCCTTGAGCGTGTGCGCGTCGGACGATGCCGTCTACACCGTGACCCTGGCCTCGAGCAACGGTTATCCCGGACCGGTTGCATTGAGCGTGACAGGCATCCCCGGCGGGGCCAGTGCTGGCTTTAGCCCTAACCCGGTCTTTGTTCTGCCTGGCGAAACTCTCCTGACCGTCGATACAGGCACAGCAGCCACAGGCGACTACTCGATTGACGTCGTGGGAACCGGCGGCCCGACGATGCGCACCGACACGGTCCAGCTCCGTATCGTCGCGGGGACGCCCGCCGCCCCCACGTCGATCGCGCCTGCCGATGGCAAGACCGATGCCGCAGCGCAGCCCGCCTTCACCTGGACAAGTGTGAGCGGCGCGACCGGCTACGCGATCGCTATCGCCACGGACCCCTACTTCAACAATATCGTCGCTTCCGCCGCCGGGCTTGGCGCTCCCACCTACACCCCTGCCGGCGCGCTCAACGCCGGGACGGTGTATTACTGGCGGTCAACGCAGCCAACGGCTGCGGGCAGAGTCAATGGTCGGCGATCTCCTCCTTGGTCGTTGCCGGCGGCGACTACAATTACAGCACGTTGCACGGCGGCTACGGGATCGCCTGGCATTCCGGCGACGGCCAGACCTATCTTGGCCCGGGTTGGGGCATCGCCAACGGCATTACCCGCGGCATGACCGCCTACTGGACGCCGGGGGCGCAAGTTCAACTCCAGGTCAATGCCCACAGCGCCGGGTTCCTGGCCGCCTGGTTCGACTGGAACGACGATGGCCTGTTCCAGCAGACCGAGCAGGAAATCGCCCATACGATCACCGGGCCGGGCGTTATCGATCTCTCGATCACCATTCCCGCTGCCGAAGGGTACCTCACCGGCCAGCAGGTCAAGGCCCGCTTCCGCTTCTACGCGGCAGAACCGCTGCTGTACGCGCCCAGCGCGACCGAGACCTTCGACGGGTTTGGCGGCGTCGGCGAGGTCGAGGACTATGTCTGGGCTTTCTCGCCAACGGCGGCGACGGTGCGCGGGGTTGCTGCAACCGGCAGTGCACTGCCGCTGCTGACCACATTCGTCCTGTTGGCGCTGCTGGCGGCGTCCTGGCGGATGGCTCGGCGCTCGATTGGATGAAAAAGGAGTCCCCATATCAGATTCCATACCAACGAGGACGAAAATGTTGCACTACGGAGACACAGAGAACACAGAGTTTTTTTAGAATTCTCTCCGTGCCCTCTGTGTCTCTGTGGTTATTTTTAAGGAGGATGTTCTGTGGCATTTGAAGAGAAAATCAAGTCGCTCATCGCACAAATGACCCTCGCCGAAAAAGCCTCCTTGTGTTCGGGGAAGGATTTCTGGTACCTGAAAGGCATCGAGCGCCTGGGGATCCCCTCCATTATGGTCACGGACGGCCCGCACGGGCTGCGCAAGCAGGCCGGAAAGGCCGATCACGTCGGGCTGAATGAGAGCGTCCCGGCTACCTGTTTCCCCACCGCTTCCGCCCTGGCCGCCACCTGGAACCGCGACCTGGTCTATCAGGTGGGACAGGCGCTGGGCGAGGAATGTCGCCAGGAAAAGGTCGGCGTGATCCTGGGGCCGGGGGCCAACATCAAACGCTCCCCCCTGTGCGGGCGCAATTTCGAGTACTTCTCCGAGGACCCCTACCTCACCGGCGAAATCGCCAAAAGCCACATCAACGGCGTGCAAAGCCAGGGCATCGGCACCTCGCTGAAGCATTACGCGGTCAACAATCAGGAATACCGCCGCATGACGATTGACGCCGTGGTGGATGAGCGCGCGCTGCGCGAGATTTACCTGCCCGGCTTCGAGATCGCCGTCAAGGGCGCGCAGCCCTGGACGGTGATGTGCGCCTACAACAGAATCAACGGCGTCTATGCCTGCGAAAATGCCTACCTGCTGACCGACATCCTCAAAAACGAGTGGGGCCATGAAGGGCTGGTCGTCACCGATTGGGGCGCGATGAACGAGCGCGTGGCGGCGCTGCAAGCCGGCACCGAACTCGAAATGCCGGGCACGAAGAACGGGAATGACGCCAAAATCGTGGCGGCGGTCGAGGCCGGGAAACTGGACGAGGCCATCCTGAATCGCGCCGTCGAGCGCATTTTGACGTTGATCTTCAAAGCGGACGCAACGCTGAGCCAGGACTTCACCTGCGATATGGAGGCGCATCACGTCCTGGCGCGCCGCGTGGCCGCCGAGGGCGCGGTGCTGCTCAAGAATGACGGCGATATTTTGCCCCTGCAGAAGACGGCTCGCTTAGCCCTGATCGGCCGCTTTGCCAAAGTCCCGCGCTACCAGGGCGCGGGCAGCTCGCTGATCAATCCTACCCGGCTGGATAACCTGTACGACGAGATGTGCAAACTTCTCGGTGTGGACGCTCTCCCCTACGCGCCCGGCTACACGGCGAAGGGCGATCGGCCGGATGAAACGCTGATTCAAGAAGCCCTGGCCGTGGCCGAAAAAGCGGAGATTGTCATCATCTGCGCCGGTCTGACCGACCTGTACGAAACCGAAGGCGTGGATCGCACCCACATGAAGCTGCCGCCCGGCCACGATGCCCTCATCCAGCGGATCGCCGCCGCGCATCCGAACGTCGTGGTCGTGTTGAGCAACGGTTCGCCCGTCGAAATGCCGTGGGCCGCGGACGTGCCCTGCATCCTGGAAGGCTACCTGGGCGGGCAGGCCGGCGCGGGCGGGATCGCCGACATTTTGTTCGGGGTGGTCAACCCCAGCGGCAAGCTGGCGGAGACCTTCCCCCTCAAGCTGGAAGACACCCCCGCCTACCGCACCTTCCCCGGCGGGCCGGCCACGGTGGAATACCGCGAAAGCCTCTACGTGGGCTACCGCTATTACGATACCGTCGGGCAGCCGGTGTTGTTCCCCTTTGGACACGGGTTGAGCTACACCCATTTCGCCTACCGCGACCTGACGCTGAGCCGGCCCGCAGGGGCGGACGGCCACTCACTCACCGTTACGTTCAAGGTCAAAAACACCGGAAAAGTGGCCGGGCAAGAGGTTGCCCAGCTCTATGTGCGGGATGTGGAATCCACCGCCTTCCGGCCGGCGAAGGAACTCAAGGGGTTCGCCAAAGTCGCGTTGCAGCCCGGCGAGGAAACCACGGTGACGCTCGACCTGGACCGCCGCGCTTTTGCTTATTATGACCCACAGCGCAAGGAGTGGCGCGTCGAAGCCGGGACATTCGAGATTCTGGTGGGCGCGTCGTCGCACGATATTCGCCTCGGCGCCGCCATCGAGATGCCGGGCGAGCCACCCGCCGCCGCGCGCACCGGGCCTGCCGTCTACCACGCCTTCCCCAAAGGCGCAGTCGTCGGCCAGAAGGATTTCGAGGCGTTGCTCGGTCATCCGGTTCCGCCTAACCAGACGCCCCAAAAGGGCCGGTACACGCTCAACACCCCCATCGACGATATGCGGGCCTCCTTCATCGGCCGGCAGTTGTTCGGCATGGTCAGAAAACAACTGCAGCAGATGGCTGCGGGAAAAGAAGATACGCCTCTGGCACTGCTGCTAGAAGCCACGTCCCATGAAATGCCGTTGCGGAGTATGTTGATGGGCGACACCCCCCTCACCCGCGAGATGCTGGAAGCCTTGTTGCTGATGATGAACGGCAGGTTTTTCAAGGGCTTGTTCGCGCTTGTGCGTTCGCTTGCGGTGCGGTAAACTGAAAGCGCGTATAACCGAACTTTCGGCCCAACCCGAATAACGACCCGACTATCGGACTAACGACTATCCGACTCAGTAGATCCAATTTTGCTTGGTCTGGATCGCCAGATCCAGACCAGAACGGGGATCTGAGATGACACGACTATCCGACTAACGACTATCCGACTATCTTTAGAGGAGGCTACTGATGACACAATTACCACCTGATGCACCCGTGCTAACTCAGGACGGGATCACGTTCCGCGACCTGAACAAGAACGGTCGCCTGGATATTTACGAGGACCCGCGCCAGCCCATCGAGGCGCGGGTGGAGGACCTGCTCCGGCAGATGACGCTGGACGAGAAGGCCGGGCTGATGTTCCACAACGTCATCCCGGTGGGGATGGACGGCGAACTGTTCCACGGCAAAAACTGGCTGGGCGAGTACTCCACCACCCACAACGTGCTCGATCTGAAGATGAACCACTACAACGTGCACGCTCTGCCCGAGCCGCGTCTGGCGGTGACCTGGTACAACAAGCTGCAAAAGCTGGCCGAGCGCACGCGCCTGGGCATCCCCGTCACCCTTTCATCCGATCCACGGCACGGCTACGCTCAACTTGCCGGCGCTTCCGAAGTGACGGATGCCTTCTCGCGCTGGCCTGAACCGATCGGCCTGGCGGCGACCAACGACCCGGCCCTGGTGCAGGAATTCGGCGACATCGCCCGCCAGGAGTACCGCGCGGTGGGCATCTCGGTGGCGCTGCACCCCATGGCCGATCTGGCGACCGAACCGCGTTGGCCGCGCATCGAAGGCACGTTTGGCGAAGACGCCGAACTCTCATCGCGCATGGTCGAAGCCTACATCCGCGGTTTTCAGGGTGAAGCCATCGGTCCCACCTCCGTCATCTGTATGACCAAGCACTTCCCCGGCGGCGGCCCGCAGAAGGATGGGCATGACCCGCATTTCTCCTACGGCAAGGAACAGGTCTATCCAGGCCATAACTTCGACTATCACCTGATCCCCTTCGAGGCGGCCTTCCGCGCCGGGACGGGGCAGATCATGCCCTACTACGGCCAGCCGATCGGCGTGCCGGGGATTGAAGAGGTCGGTTTTGGCTACAACAAGGCCGTGATCACCGGCCTGCTGCGCGAAAAGTACGGCTTCGACGGCGTGGTCTGCACGGACTGGAGCCTGATCAACGCGCTGTTCGTCGACGGGCGGATGGTGATGGAAGCGCGCGCGTGGGGGGTGGAACACCTTTCGCCGCTTGAACGGGCGAAGAAAATCCTCGATGCGGGCGTGGATCAGTTCGGCGGTGAAGAGTGCCCCGCGCTCATCATCGAGCTGGTGCAGAGCGGGCAGATCAGCGAGGCGCGCATTGACCAGTCCGTGCGCCGGTTGCTGCGCGACAAGTTCCGCCTGGGTCTGTTCGACAACCCCTACCTCGACCCGGAAGCCGCCGCGCGCATCGTGGGCAATCCGGTCTTCCGCGTGGCCGGCGAGCGCGCCCAACGCAAATCGCTGGTGCTGCTCAAGCGCGGCGCGCTGCCCCTGGCCGGCCGTCCCAGGGTCTACATCGAAGGCTACCGGCCTGAATCCCTGGCCCCTTACGCGGACGTGGTTTCCACCCCGGAGGAAGCCGATTATGCTCTGTTGCGCCTGGTGACGCCCTACCAGACCATCGGCGAGGGCTTTTCGGCGTGGTTCCACTACGACGACCTGGACTTCAAGAGTCCCGAAAAGGAGCGCCTGCTGGCGTTGATGGCAAAGCTCCCCACAGTTGTGGCGATTCACCTCGACCGCCCCGCCGTGATCCCGGAGATCGCCGAAGCCTGCGCCGGGTTGATCGGCAGCTTTGGGGCCGCAGACGCCGCTGTACTGGACGTGATCTTTGGCCGCTGGAACCCCACCGGCAAGCTGCCCTTCGAGCTGCCGCGCTCGATGGAGGCGGTGCGGGCGCAAAAGTCCGACGTGCCGTATGACAGTGGCGATCCGTTGTTCCCGTTTGGGTTTGGGCTGAGTTATGACCTCACCTGAGTTTGGGCCGGAAGCAACTCTGGCAAGGTAGCGGATGCAGATTCGCGCAGGTTCCTGCTGATTTCTGCACTAACCCATTTTCATCAGCAGATTTAGCCGATTAAGCAGAGTTGTGGCCGATTTACAGCTTAATCGGCTGACAGGAACAAGCAAATTTCAAAGGGCCGGTGCAGAGGCATCGGCCTTTTGTGTTGTATGTGTATCAGGACTGAAGTACTATTTTGTTGTGCATCAAAATATGCTAGAATTGTTATGGTTAGAAAAACTCTAACTTTCCCTCGTGCTCAGTGCGATATTTGGCGTCCAGAGTAACCATGCTTTAGCGAATACTGTTTTACCTGTATGGAGGTGTGCTGATGCAATCCCGGTGGAGTTCCTTGCGCGTAGTGGTGTCGGTCGTGACGGTGGTTTCGATGCTGTTGGGGATGGCGCCCTGGACGGTGAGGCCGGTAACGGCGAAAAGGATAGAAGCGCCGTCGCTCACCGTGGGGATAACGGCAAACACTCCCGATGTCGCACGTGATGCAGGTGCTTCCTCCATACGGCAACTCACCGCGCCACCTTACAGTGTATTTCTTCCCCTGGTAGCAAGCTATTACGTTCCTCCAACAACTGCCCTGGTTGATGCGGAGACCGGCGGCACTGTCAGCGGCGGCACCATGACGGTAAGTTTCGCGCCGGGAACGTTGACCGAGACTGTGACGGTTTCTTATCAACCGCTAGGCGCGCCGGATCACCTGCCCGCCGAGACGATGTTGGTAGGGCAATCCTTCGCCCTCACGGCGCAGACGCTTGACGGAACGCCCGTGACGCACTTCGCGCCTGAAGTGACGATGCGCACGGTAAACGGTTTGCCCGATTACGTCGTGACCAACACCGTCGTCATTACCGTGACGTACAGCGATGCCGACGTCGCCGGGCTGGACGAGCGCAGTTTGCAGCTCTACACTCGCGCGGAGACCGAAAACTATTGGCGGCCCCTGCTCACCGTCGTGGACCCTGCCGCCAACGTCGCCCGCGCGCCGCTGAACCACTTCAGCCGCTTTGCACTGTTGGGGCGGACGGCGGTGCCGTCGGAAACGCTCGTCATCCTCGACCCCGACCACGGTGGCGCCGACCCCGGCGGGACGGTGACAACGCCCGCGAGTTACGCCATCGAAGAGAAAGTGCTCAATCTGGACACCGCGTTGGCCGTCAAGGGCTATTTGCAGGCGTGTGGCGTCAACGTGCTGATGACGCGCGAGGATGACAGCAGCCTCTCCGCACAGTGGCGGGCGGAGTTCATCAACAGCCACGCGCCTTCGGGCACGGCGACAATTGCGTTCAATATCATCAACCACGAGATGAGCAACTTCTTGGGTGGCCCGCTGGGTATTGTGGATTTGAGCAAAACCGGCGATGTGAGTTTCACGCAACAGTTGATTGACCAAGTCGCCGCCGTTACGTCGTTGCCCGGCACTCGCGGCGTCAAGGACGCACGCACCTGGGGCGGCGATGGCCTCTATTTGCCCACGCATGTCCCCACCGCGACTTATGCGCACCTCGAAGCTGCGTTTATGGACTCGTATTACGACCGCGACAATGTGATCGATCCAAAATTGGCGTACATTGCCGGCGGTATCTACAACGGCATCATCGCGCATCTGGAATTGACGGCGTGCGTCCCGTTCAGCGGCACGGTGGTCAACGATGTGCCCGTGACGCGGCGGACAGGGCTGGGACAGGGCGTAGCGTACACCGCGCAGGGCGTCAACCCCGTCACCGGCAACCAGTTCCAGTGGTTCCGCGACCTGTTTGTGCCGGGCGCGGGCCTTAACGTGGACCTGGTCCGCTATTACAACTCGCTCTCGAATGAAGTCGGCCTGTTCGGCAAGGGCTGGTCGAGCCTGTACGATATGCGCATCAAGTTTGAGGATGGGAAAGCGCTGGTCAAGTACGCTGACGGGCGCTGGGGCAAGTTCACGCCGGGCGCGGATGGCTATGAAGCCGAGCCGGGCGTCTTTGACGTGCTGACGGCGGAAGGGGACGGCTATGTCCTCACCACACCGGAGCAGATCCGCTTCGAGTTCGACGGCGCGGGCGTGTTGCAAGCCATCCGCAACGAGGACGGGCAGGCGTTGACGCTGAACTACGCGGGTGGGCATCTGGATGCGATTGTGGACGCCAGCGGGCGCACTTTTGACGTGACGACCAACGGCAACGGCCTGGTCACGAGCATCACCGACCCTGCCGGGCGCGTGGTTACGTATACCTACGGTGTGCAAAGCCTGGAACGCACCGCCTATCTACAGCAATTGCGCGGCCTGCAGGCAGCGACGGCGGGCACGGATTTGCTGGCGATGACCAACGCCAACGGCGGCACCACGAATTACGCCTACGATGCGGCCGGCGGCTATCTCAGCCGTGTCTCCGATCCGATGGGCATCACCTATCTGGAGAACCAGTACACGCCCGATGGCAAAGTTGCCAGTCAGAAAAACGGCAACCAGGATGAAGGCAAGTGGGACTATGACCTGGAAGCCATGAAAGCCACGTTCACCGACAACGAGGGGAACAAGACCGTTTACTATTTCGACAGCAAATATCGCGTCATCAAGGAAGAGGACGAGTACGGTTACACCGTCGAGTACGAGTACGACGACAACGACAACATCACCATGCGCAAAGACAAGCGCGGCAACGTCTGGCGCTACACCTATGACGAGCGCGGCAATATGCTCACACAGAGCGATCCGCTGGATCGGTGGTCGCTGTATGACCGCGACGTGACCACCTGGACGTATGACGACAAGAATAATCCCACCAGTATGACAGACGCGCTCGGCAACACCTGGACTTACGAGTACAACGACAAGGGCAATCCTATCCACGTCGTTGAGCCGAACGGCGCGGAGACCTTTGCCGAATACGACAGCAAGGGTCAGATGACCAAGCTGACCGACGCCGAGGGGCGTGTGACCACGTTTGTCTACGACGCGCATGGCAACCGCACCGAGACGCACTACGCCGACGGCGGCTGGACGAAATCCACTTATGACGACGCCGGGCACGAACTCACGCGCACCGAATGTCTCAACCCGCCGGCGTGCAGCGAGACGCGCGTCACGACCAACGAGTACGACAAGAACGGCAACGTCACCAAGACCGTTGATCCCGAAGGCGCGGTCACACGCTTCGAGTACGACAAGAACAACATGCTCGTCAAGAAGATTGACCGACGTGGCGGCGTGTGGACGTGGGAATACGACGATGAACTCAATCCTATAAAGGAAACGAATCCGCTTGGGTACGTCACCACGCACACCTACAACAAAATGAGCAAGCGCCTTAGCACGACCGATGCCGAAGGGCGCACGATTCTCTTTGAATATGACAAACTCTACCGGATGGTCCGAGTCACCGATCCGGCCAAGAATGTCTACACCTACGCATACGATCCCAACGGCAACCTGCTCACGCTCACCGATCCATTGAACTACCGGACGCGCTTTGTCTACGACGCTGTCAACCGCCGCAAATTCGTCCACGACGCGCTCGGCGGGACGACCGAGTATTGCTACGACCCGCTCGACCGTATCGTGCGGGCGTTCGATCCGCGCCGCGCCGAGGTGCAGTTGACCTATGACAGTGTGGGCAATCAGATTGAGGTCATAGACCCGCTCGGCAACCGCATGACGCTTGGCTACGACAAAGTGCATAACGTCACGCGCCAGACCGTCGGTATCCCCTCGGACGGCGTCGAAGCCGACGGCGCAACGACGACGATGGTGTACGACGCGCGCAACCGGGTCATCGCCCGCACCGATCCCTTGAGCCGCACGACGCGCACCGAATACGACGGCGTGGGCAATGTGGTCAAGCTGACCGACCCGATGGGGTTTGCCAGCACTTTCGTCTACAACAAGAACGGCTGGATGACGACGATGACGGACGCGCTGGGCGGCATCACGCGCTACGAATACGATGCCGAAGGCGCGACGACGGCGATGGTGGACGCCAACGGCCACCGCACCGTTTACACCTACGACCTGGCCGGGCAACTGCTCTCGGTGACGGATCCGCTGAATCAAAGCACAACCTTTGAGTATGATAAGGTCGGCAATCAAACCAGAGTCACCAACGCCCGCGGGCAGACGACGACCTACGCATACAATGCCCTGAACCTGCTCGTCCAAGAAACCGATCCTCTGGCCCACGTGACGACCTACGAGTATGACCAGCTCCGCCGCCTGACGGCGCGCACGGACGCCGAAGGCAAGACCACGCGCTATGGCTACAACGCGCTTGGCTGGCTGACCAGCGTGACCGATGCCCTCAACCAGGTCACAAAGTATGAATACGACGCAGTCGGCAACCGCACGGCCATCATTGACGCCAACGGCATCCGCACGACCTTTGAGTACAACTTCCTCGACCAGCTCAAGCGCGAAATCAACCCGCTGGGTAAGACCTGGGAATACAGCTACGACGCGCGCGGCAACATGGTGCGCCGCGTGGACGGCAAGTGGCAGGCGACGTATTACGAGTACGACAAAGCCAATCAACTGATTGCGACGGTGTACGGCCAGGGGGCGGGAATGTCCGCCGTCACCTTCGAGTATGACCTCAACGGCAACGAGATCGCCATGCACGACTGGAACGGCGATTGGACGTACACCTACGACGCCCTCAACCGCCGCCTGAGCGCCACGGACTACCAGGGCCGCACGTTGCGCTGGGAATACGACGCGGTGGGCAACCGCACCGCGATGGTTTACCCGAACGGCGAACGGGTGGAGATGGCCTACGACGCCGCCGACCAGCTCAAAACCCTGACCGACTTTGCCGGTCGCGCCCACACCTGGGACTACGACCCGCTCGGCTACATCCAGGCGCAGGTCAACCCCAACCACACGCGGGCGGATTACGCTTACGACGCCGCCGGCCGGCTGACGAGCCTCACGAACACCGGCGCGGGCGGCGCGGTGATTGCCGGCTACACCTACACGCTTGACAAAGTCGGCAATCGCGTCCAGACCGTCGAGCAGCGCGAGGCGCACGGCGCTGTGGAAAGCGTCACACGCAGCTACGAATACGACGACCTCTACCGCCTGACGCGCGCCCGGACGAACACGGGCCAGGATATGCGTTACGTCTACGATCCGGTAGGCAATCGCCTGCAAAAGGTGGGCGTGCCGGAAGCCGCCGCCGGCAAGCCCGCCATCCCTGAAGATACCGCCTATACCTTCAATGCCCTCAACGCCATGCTCACCGCCGGGCCGACCGCCTTCGACTATGACGCCAACGGCAACCGCATCCGCAAAACCGAGCCGCTCACGGCCAGCGCCTACCTCAGCGCCGCGCTGACCCTGGGCTGGGAAGTCACCGGCACGGTCACAATGGATTACATCTATGACTACGAAAATCGTCTCACCCAGGTCTACGAGACAGTTGTCTATACTACCACAGAACTCTCCGGCTCCGTGGCCTTGCCCGTGCAATACATCAGCCCGACGATGAAGGCCGAGTACGTCTACGACGGCTATGGCCGCCGCGTCGAAAAGCGCGTCACCACCTACATCACCGCCACCGGCGTCCTGACCGCCCCCGCCGTCTTTACCCGCGAGTACATCTTCGATGGCCTCGACCCCGTCGCCGAAGTCGAATACACCGACGAAAGTTTCACCCCCACCGTGCAAAGCGCCTACATCTACGGCAACGGGCGCATGGTGCAACTCGTCCGCACCGAGGACGTGACCACAACGACCTACTGGTATCACTACGACGGCCTGGGCAGCGTCGTGGCCCTGACGGACGAATCCGGCGCGGACGTGTGCCAGTGGAAGTATGACGAGTATGGGAATCCGTTGCAGGATTGCCCGGCGTTGAATCATTATACGTATACGGGGCAGGAGTTCGATGCGGAGACGGGGTTGACGCATTTCTTCGCGCGGTATTATGATGCGGAGACGGGGGTTTGGATAAGTCAAGATACATTTCGTGGGGACTTGAAATTACCCACTTCAACTTACCGTTACCAGTATGTTGGTAATAACCCAATCAACCAATATGATATATATGGATACTTTTGGGAAGAACTGGGGAATTGGTTTCAAGGAAAAGGTTGGAAAAACAATAAGGATGTCGAAAAGGATAAAAAAGAAGCTGAACAGAAAGCCAAGAATGAGCGAGAAGAAAAAGCGAAAAACATAGTTCGCGAAGAAGCACCTTCCAATGAGTCAGATTATAAGCTAACGGATGCTAAAGCAAGGGATTACAAATTACAAGGGCATGATTTTAATGCAGAAGAGCATGATTTGATTAAAAAACATCCATTCAAAATGTATGCTCTGAGAGATACACCGAATCTGGCATTTTCTGAAACCGTTAGAAGATTTGGCATACAAGGTGAGGACGATAAATCAGATGCTTTCCGACATGCTTATTGGAATGCCTTGATGACAAAACGAGAAGGTAAAAATTTCGCAGAGAAAGTGGCTACTGCTCACGAAGCTTCTAGCGATAGATATTTACCTAAAAAAATGGACCTTCACAATAATAAGATAGGTCGGGAGATAGGAGAGATTTACAAAGATAGGCCTGATAGTGAGATCGCTGATGCGATTAAGCTTCAACTTGATAGCGGGAAGCTGTGGTACATTAAGGATGGTAAGATGAAGAATACAGATAAATAATTGAGTAGGAAGTGAATTGTGACGTATCAGATCATCGTATATGAGTAAGGGCACTACTAAAACGAGTTTCAAGAAGTGCAGTCCTTTTAATATTACTCCATTCCAAGGGACAAAATCCGCATGTTCGCATAGTTGAACTGCTACTGCCAGTGGTATCAAATGAGACAACAGGCGTCATTTTGTCCTAGATATGGGATAGTATCCCCTTATGGCAGTTATCCCAACTTGTGGATTTTGATGTTTGGAAGGGAGTAATAAGGTGCAAGCACTCACATATCTCAAGCCCGGTCAGTGGCAGTTGGGATTGCTCATTAATTTCAACGTTGAAGTGTTGAAGAATGGCATCCGACGGTGGGCGTGGGGGTTAGAATAATGATTTCACCGCAAAGGCGCAGAGAGCGCAAAGGAAATCTGTGTTCTCTGCGTCTCAGCGGCGAGAAAAAGAGGCCATCATGCCCATCAACCAACTTTCACCCACTCACCTCGGCGCAAGCGATGTGGCTACCCTGGTGGAGCGGTTACAAGCCATAGGGTCCGTGACGCTTTCAGGGACATCCAGTCCTTGTCCCTTGCGCTCTGCGGTGGGGCCGGCGCAGCCGTATAACGGCGAGGCAATTGAACGCGCGTTAGCGGTCAAGCTGCCGGACGAGCTGCGCGTTTTATGGGAGAATGTTTCCAGCTTGCGCCTGTTTGAAGATGTGCGCTACGGGCAATGGGGCTTGATTCTGTGGTCGCCGGAGCAGGTGGTAGACGCTCACTGCAAACACGTTAAGGGGAGAGAGCAGGATTTTCGACCAGGGGATGTCATCCTGGGGGAATTTCTGGGAGACTCGGACCTGCTCGTGCTCCGGTGCGATCCAGAGGCAGAGGACTATGGGAGCGTGCTGATTGCTTTGCCCATAGACCCCCGCGCTGAATGGTATCGGGTGGGCGCTTCACTGGTGGAGTTTTTGATGGAATTTGTGGAAGCGCAAGGCGAGAAGTTTTGGGAGAAAAGGCAATGAGGGATGCTCTGCGCTCTCTGTGTCTCGGCAGTGATAGAAAAGAGATTACACCGCCGAGGCGCGGAGGGCGCAGAGGAAGAAAAAGTTCGGCGAACTTTGCGTCTCTGCGGTGCAAAAACAAGGATGGAAACCCAATGATGCGTCTCTTAAATTTATTGCTCACCCTCGCGCTATCCTTCGCCGCGCTTCTACTGCTCGCCTGGGGCATCACCGCCGCGCCGTCCACGCGCTACGTTGCGCCGGGCGCCAACTGCGCGGGCGCGACGCCGTGCTATGCCACGCTCCAGGCTGCGATTAACGCGGCGCAGACGGGCGACGAAATCCGCGTGGCGCAGGGGGTGTATACGGACGTGACCGCCTTCCCTTATGCCCTGGGCGGCTGGATGCAAACGATTACCCAGGCGCTGTTTATTGACAAGAGCCTGACGGTGCGCGGCGGCTACACCATCACCGATTGGACGATGGCGCAGCCGCTCAGCTATCCCACCGTCATTGACCCGCAGGGGCGCGGGCGCGGCGGCGTGATCAGCGCGCCGGACTTTAACACGCCGATCACTGTAACGCTGGAAGGGCTGGTCCTTGCCAACGGCTACGCACAGGGCAGCGGCGGCGGCCTCTATGTGGAGGGCGCCAGTGTGGTCATCAGCGACTGTTATATTCACCATAATCACGGCGGTTCGCTCGCCGGCGGGATGTATCTCGGCGGCCATACGATGATGTTGACGCGCAATCGCATCGAAAACAATACCGGCGATGGTCACGGGGTAGTTGTGGATATGGGCTTCCCAACGCTCTCGGGTAATTTTATCATCTCTAATACCAACGGCTTGCTGCTGTGGAACAATCGCGCGACGTTGCTCAACAACGTCATCGCCGCCAACGCGAAAGCCGGCCTGACGGTGCTCGGCGGCGAGACGCAAGCGTGGCACACGACTGTGGCCGATAACGGCGAAGTCGGTGTATGGGCGCAGAACTCCGGGCAAGGCCCTGCGCATCTGGCAATGACCAACACGATCCTGAGCGGGCCAGGTGTGGGCGTGCGCGCGCTTGGATATCCTGAGAACCCCACCGTCGTGCAATTAACCGCGACCCTGTGGCATAACCTCACAGATACACAGATCGTGGAGGCTGGCGGGCAGCTCATCCGCAGCCGTGACTTCACCGGCGATCCGGCCTTTGCAGGCGCGGCTGACTATCGCCTGACCGCCGCATCCCCGGCGCGGAACCGGGGCATACCGGCAGGCGTCGCGTTCGACATCCTTGGCGTCCGGCGTGATCCGCTGCCCGACCTGGGCGCGTATGAGTATGATGATCCGGGGAGTATCCGGCAGGTGTATTTGCCGTTGGTACGGCGGTGAAAAAAAACGCCCCGCACTCACGCGGAGCTTATTATGCACTTTATCAAAACGCTATAATGTCTGTGTCTCTAACCGGGCCAGGAAAGTCTCTGCGTCCACAACCTTAAACGCCTCAGCCTTCAGCTCGCACAGAAAGTGCCGGTTGTCGGAGATCAAATACTGCGCACCCATCCACTCTGCAAATGCGCCGATGAAAGCATCTGCTTTGGCGGGAAGGCCGAGTGCAGAATACTTGCTGACCAACGCCTCCGGTACTGGATCGTCGATGATGAGGGCGAACTCGTGATTTTGGAACAGTTGGTAGAACCGGCGAACTTGCGCGCGAGAGTCCAGGTTGCGTGTGACCTCCTGGGCTACCAGACGAGGAATGATAACGATCAATTCCTCGCCTAGCAGGTCCAGCAACCGTGCCGACGCGGGATCGCTTTCTTGTAGACCGTGGATTAAAGTGCAGCTATCGATACAAATGTGCATATTCCGCCTCGAAGATTTCCTGACGAGTTTTGCGCATTTGCTCGACGATTTCTTCCTTGGTCGTTCCTATGCGTAGGCCGCCTTCTTCTTTGATCAGGTCGCGCAAGGCTTGGAGGTCCTGCTGCCAGGTGCGGCGCTGGCGCGCGGATTTGGCCCATTGCGCCAGCATATCAACCAGGTCAAGCTGCTCTTCCTGGGCTAAAGATTGTAATTCAGTATAGACATTTTCGGGTATCTCGATAGAAATTGTCGTGTTGACCGTCATTGTTACTTCCTGTTTCTGGAGGGAGTTTTTCATTTAGTATACCATACAAGTTTGTCGCGGGCATAATGATTTTCGCCATTCGCTATTCGCCATTTGCTATTCATAGTGGAGGTGTCTTATGCGTCTCAAACGCTTATCGTTGGTCGTTCTCATAACATTGCTCATGGGCCTGGGTGTGGCGCTGGCGCTTCAAGCCGCCCCCGCCGATCTCGCCCCCGGCGGCCTGGTCATCCCGCTCGGTGCGCGGCAGGCGGATGTGCGCGCAGCGTACCGGCTGCCGCTGGTGCGTCTGTACGCGGGTGGGCGCTTGCACCGTCTGGCGCAGAGTGATGCACTGACCGGCACGGCGCTCATCCCCGGTCCGGCGCTGCCCGGCGATTTGTACACCCCACCGGGCGAGGGCGCGACGCCTCCTTATCCTTACACAGCCTACGAGTTGGCGGGGACGCTGCCGCTTTCACGCGCCTATGCGCTGTTTCCGGGGCGGGTGGCCGTGTTGCGTTCGACCGTCACCGTGCCGGTGGAGATTGATGACGGCTACGTGATGGCGATGTGGGAACTGGCCGACATCCGCCAGGTGCTGGAGGGCTACCTGCTCAACGCCGTCCCCTACAGTGTGTTGACCGAAGCGGACGCCGCCGCGCGCCTGGCCGACTACGACCTGCTCATCATCCCCGCCTTTCGCAGCGACGCCCGCGAGGCCGTGCGCACCCGTCTGGCCGAAACCGGCGCGCTGGATGCCATCGCGGCGTTTGTGGGGGCAGGCGGTACCCTTTACGCGCAAGGCTCCGGCCTGTGGCTTGCGGAACAGGCCGGCGTGCTGCCCGAAGGCACGGTCAACCTCGACGCGCCCATCCAACTGCGCACCGAAGACGCCTTCGCCAACCAGGGCCGGCTCACTGTCCTGCAACCCGATTCGCCGCTGGCCTGGTCGTGGCTCACCGATAGCCTCTACATCCTCGACGATCCGACGTTGCTATCCGGCGGGGCTTTGGAAGTGATTGCCGAACTCAATAATGCCGAGGGCGGCGCGGTTCCGGCCATCGTCCGCGCGTTCTATGGTTTGGGCCAGGTCATCGGCATCGTCGGCCATCCCACCGACGCGACCCGCCGCGCGCAACTGCCGCTCTTTATGGATGCGCTGCTCACCGCCCTCTCCGGGCGAGCCGATTTCTACGGCGATGCCATCCAGACCTGGAACCCGGCCTACGATTTGCACACCTTCCTCGCCTACGAAAGCGTTCCCGTGAGCGCGACGTTGGTGGTCAAGAATCTGTGGGACGAGCCGCTTGGTAACGCCACCGTCATCGAAACCGTTGCGGCGGGATATACGGTGACGGGCACGCTCTCGCCGGCGCCTGCGCTGACCTACACCACCGCCGCCGGTGAGACGGTCATCGTTTGGGAATTGGGCGACCTGGCCCCCCACGCCGTCGTCACGCTCACCTACCAGGCGCAATCCGACCCGCAGACGCTGGCGGCGGGCGTCGGGACGTTTGCGACCGGCGAACTGCACTACACCGATCTCGACGGGCGGCCCGTCACGGCACGCCACCGCCCCTTCGTCCTCACCGCGCTGATGGCGGCCCGGCTCGTCGGCGACCGCGACATCGAGGGCGACCGCTACTTCCTTATCCCCGATGACGGCGTCTATCTCGATGTGGCTCTGCCGTTGGAAAACAAGGAGGAGACGCTGGCTGTCTCCTTACGGATGACCGATGTTGTGATCCTGCTCGCGCCCATTGTGGACATCGAAAATCAGCACGTCATCCTCAACGCCAACGACGGCGAGACGATCTGGATCAAGAACGAGCCGTACCTGTGGGACACGCGCAAGGATTACCCGTTGTGGGAAGGCGCGACCTCGCCCACGCAGACGCTCACGCTCGAAGATTGGCGCGCACTGCCGGAAGCGGAACGCCCACGCTGCGTCTTCACCAGCACGTATGGCATCCACATTGACCCGCCCCTGCGCGCCACGACTGCAATCACCGATTACGGCTCCTTCGTCACCATCCCGCCAACCTACACCGACGCGATTACGGTGGTGAACGAGCAACTGCTGCTGCCCTGTTTGCCCATCACCTGGAACCTGGGCGACTTCCCCGGCTACTGGTACGAGGAACCCGCCGTGCGCTACGGCATCCACTCGCAAGAACTGTTCGGACGTGAAGTGCGCTTCCACGGGACGCCGCGCGAGGGCGTGGTGGTGCTGCCCTACGACGCCGGTTCGGTCTACGTGCTGGCGGGCGAGTACCCCGTGCCCTACCGTGAGTCTTTGCCGCACGCGGAAGCCTACGCGCCGCAAGCACCCGCTCCCTCGGAATTGACCTATCAGGATGTATGGTCGCGCTCGCATACCCTTCCCTTGCGCGCGGCGTTCTACGATGTGTGGGACTGGGATTCCTGCGCCACCTGTGACGCGCTCGGTGAACAGCACGCCGGATTTGCCGTCACCTTCGGCATCTGGGCCGATTTGGACAATGACGGGACGCACGAGACATTGGTGCGTGAAATTCCCACACGCCTGGATGACGCGCAGTTGCAATTGCTGGGCAAAACGTACAGCATCGGCGACTCCAATCTCACCATCCCCGCCGCCGAGAATCTGATTGACCTGCCTATCTTCCACGGGCTGGGCATCCAGATCGGGCCGCAAGGCGCGACGTGGTACGATTCCTGGCGCAGCGCCGGGCCGGGAACGAGCGAGCTGTTCAGCGTGACGACCGGCGTGGCCTACGACGACCTCTTCTTCCGTCAGGTGATTCCGCCCGGTTCGTGGGCGTCGTTCATCGTCTCGGCGACCATTGAAAACTATCCCTTCAACCGCGAAGGCCAGTTCAAGCTGCACGACGGTGGGCGGCTCGTGTACCGCCAACAGATCGCCGGGCCGAACCGCTACGAAGTCTACGACGCGCACGTTCACGTGGCCGAGGGCCTGCGCAGCGACGGCGTCATCGAGAAAACCGGTGGCCCCATCCAGGTGAGCGTCTACAGCGACACGCTGATGTTCATCTACGAAGTCTGGGATGAATACGACGCGCGTGACTTCGAGGCGCAGTACGATCCCTTCATCAAGAGTTGGGGCTATGGCGACCTGGTGTGGACGACTTACGTGGGCGGGCGCGAGGACAAGACGCTCTTCAGTTCCGTGCTGGGGCCGGATGAGCGCGCCATCGTCCGGGTCGCCCTCGACAACAACACCGGCATCACCCTGACCAACCTGAGAGTCGCGCTCGGCCCTGTCCCCGGCATCACCATCACCCACTTGTACACCGATCCGGCGACCGCGCCTGAACCGATCTGGCCCGAACTGGCGTTCCTCAATCGCGCCGCCGTGCCCGACGCCTGGCGTAGCGTGTGGTATTTCGAGATTGTGGTCGGCGATGTAGCCGAAGACTTGTGGGGCAGAGTGCTGGAAATCCCAATTGTAGCGACGGCTGACAATTTCCCCGCCGGAAAACCTTACGCCGAAGTTCCACCCGCGCGCATTGCCTTACAGCGCCCTGAAGATACCGCTCCGCGCTACACCTCCGGCCCGGCAAGCGCCCTTGTCCTCACCGACACGCTGCCCGCTAACGTCATATTGACCGATGCGGCCTGGACGACCGACGCAGCGGCAGTGGCTGCGCTACAGGCCGCGCTGGATGCCGATGCGGGCGTGTTCACGCAGGACACCGCGAGCCTCGTCTACGCCGGCCTTGTGACCACGCAGGCGTTGCCACTTTCGTACACGGTGGATAACGGCCTGGTGACGTTTGCGCTGCCCGCCGAAGTGCAACAGCTTCCGCTGGAATCGCCGCTCTACGTGATCGCCCCCGCGATGCTCGTTCGCGCCCAGCACGGCCCCAACGTCGTCAACGCAGGCGCGGGTATCGCCTATACCGATCCGTTCGGGATGCAGTGGACGGCACAATCGCAGCCGGTTATCGTGGAAGCGCACGGCGCGGCGATTTGGGTGGATTATGAGTGCGAGGGTGGTGCTCCGCCTTGCCGTTTACAGACCATGACGGAACCTGGATCGATCTACGTCATTGACGGTGAGTGCTACATTCCCGACGACGGGCCTGCCGATGTGCAGATGCTTGTCACTGCCTACAATGCCGGCGATGCCATCGCCCGCGCCGTGACGGTCACGCTTATCTTGCCGGAGTGGGTCACCGTCACGGAGGCTGTGCCTGCCTGGTCGGCGCTCGGCGATCGGCAGGTGACGTGGACGCTGGGCGACTTCGCGCCGGGGCAGTGGAAGCCGTTCCAGGTGACGTTCCACGTTGAACCCGTCGAGGCTCGGGGAGACGCGCCGCTGGTGCGCAACCTGCTCGGCATTGACCACAGCGATGGCGTGTTCTTCGACGATTACAGTCAGCAAATTGTGTCCGGGCAAGTAGGAGACGATTTCTGGTTTAAGGTGTACCGGACGCGCGGCGCGCAGGTCTACCTGCCGGTGGTGCTGCGTGCTTACGACACGCGCCCGGATTTGTTTATCACGGCGGTCACGGTCGCGCCGGCGGACCCTGGCGCGTTCCAGGTCCATATCATCAATCAAGGCCGCAGCGCGGCGCGCGATTTCTGGGTGGATGCTTTCCTTGATCCCGTCGCGCCGCCGTCCGTCAACCAGACTTGCATCGAACTGGGCTGTGTCTATCAGGCGGTGTGGTATGTGCCCGAATTACCGGCCGGCGCTACGTTGACGTTGCGCATTGCCGATGCTTACTACGAGGCGACCTGGTCGCAATGGCCGCAGACGGCCTATCCGGGCGGCGCGCATACCCTCTGGGCTTACGTGGATTCGTGGGGGCCGCCCAACCCGTGGGGCAGCGTCCCGGAAGCCTTGGAAGACAACAACCTTTTCGGCCCGGCGACTTTCACGGGAGAGGGCAAACCGGCGCCGATGCCGTCCTTGCGCGCGCTTCCTCCACGTCCGGCGCAGCCCTAGGTTCCATACCCACGAGCGGTAAAAATCTGTCAACGGATTGAACGGATTTTAACGGATTTTTTTCTTTCTAATCCGTTTCATCCGTTGAATCCGTTGACCTCTTTGTCTGTCAACGGATTGAACGGATTTTAACGGATTTTTTCTTTCTAATCCGTTTCATCCGTTTCATCCGTTGACATCTTTGAAAGAGTGGTAAAAATCTGTCAACGGATTGAACGGATTTTAACGGATTTTTTCTTTCTAATCCGTTTCATCCGTTTCATCCGTTGACATCTTTGAAAGAGTGGTAAAAATCTGTCAACGGATTGAACGGATTTTAACGGATTTTTTCTTTCTAATCCGTTTCATCCGTTTCATCCGTTGACATCTTTGAAAGAGTGGTAAAAATCTGTCAACGGATTGAACGGATTTTAACGGATTTTTTTCTTTCTAATCCGTTTCATCCGTTAAATCCGTTGACGTTTTAGAAGGAGACATTGATGAAACGTTATGGCTTGATTGGATTGAGTGCATTGGTCTTGATCGTGGCCCTGGTGAGTAACACGGGCGGCGCGACGCTGGAAGCGTCGCCCGCCATCTCACCGACATGGACGCGCGTCGCGCCGCCGACGCTCACGCCGACGCCGTTTTCCGTGATATCGCCACTTTTTACGCCTACCGCGCCGGCTTTGCGCGAAGGGGCGACAATCTGGCTGCGGGTGCAGAGCAGCGCCAGTGATCCCCGCTGGCAAACCCTGTGGACGGTCGTGCAGTGGCAAGATGCCCTCGGCGACTGGCACGATGTCGAAGGCTGGCGCGGGGCACTGGATGAAGTCGTTGGCGGCGAAGGGCGCAAAGTGTGGTGGCTCCCCGCCGACCTGTTTGGCGCGGGCCCGTTCCGCTGGCTGGTGTACGCGCAGCCCGGCGGCGCGCTGCTGGCGACCAGCGAGGCTTTTCGTCTGCCTGATTCCACGGGGCAGATAGAGATCGTCACGGTAGTAATTAGATTCTAGCAGAACAAACCAGATGATTACGATTCGACCGATACAAGAGAGCGATGCCGCGGCGTTCCTGGCTCTGCGCACTCAACTCGATGCCGAGACGCATTTGATGATGTTGGAACCGGGCGAACGCGACCAGGATTTGGAACGTCAATTCATGACAGTGCTGCAGTGCGTTGCACGTAATCGCCAGGCCACTCGCTCTTGACGGCGGCAAATATTGATATTAAGATAGAATAAAGAGATCGGGATCGGCCGGCGTGTCATTGCCTGGTCCCGAAAAGGTTAGTCGATGATCGTTTAGGGTAAGGTGAAGTGGCCGACATTCACCCTGAGAAGTCCACCCGCCCCCACCTGGCTATCTACCTCTTTGGACGACCAGAATTCCGGCGCGATGATGTATTACTTCCACCGCTCGCCACGTACAAAACCCAATCGCTCCTGGCCTATCTCATCTTGCACCGCCAGCAATCACACTCACGTGATGAACTTGCGACGCTTTTCTGGGGCGACCGAGATGAGGCTCACGCGCGCCACTCGCTCGCCACGGCCCTGTGGCGGATCCGTCGGCTGCTCGGCGAGGACTATCTCCTGGCGGATGCGACTGTCGTGCAATTCAATCCCACCAGTTCGTTTTGGCTCGACGTCGCCGAATTCCAGGCGCGTCTGGCGCTGAGCCGTGAGGCGCCTGATACGCCACGCGCCGTCGATGCGCTGCGCCAGGCAGTCGCGCTCTACCGCGATGATCTGCTGGAAGGCTGTTACGACGACTGGTGCATCGAGGAACGCTATCACCTGGAGGGCCTCTATCTCGACGCGCTGAGCCGGCTCGTCGTCTGGCACGCAGTCCAGGGCAACGCCAGAGAGGTGTTGCCTTACGCGCAAAAATATCTCTCGCATGATCCATTGGCGGAGAATATCCACCTTGCATTGATGCGCGCCCTCGTCACTCTCGGCGATCTAACCGGCGCGCGACGGCAGTGGCAGAGCTGCTGCGAAACGCGACAACAAGAACTCCACCTTCCCCCTTCTTCCGAAATGCTTGCCCAGGCCGAAGCCATTCTAGGCGCTCGGTTCATGATCTCACTGCCGACCGAACCCCGCCAGGTGCGAACGCCGCCGCGCGGGGGCAGCCTGGAACGACCGCCGTTCGTCGGGCGCACACGCGAGATGGATGCGCTACACGCGCGCTGGGAACAGGCGATCCACGGGCATGGCGGTGTGGTATTGATCGGCGGCGCAGCCGGCGTCGGGAAGACCCGTCTGGCTGAAGAATTTGCGGCTACGGTACGCTGGCATGGCGGCGTCGTTACGCGTGCGCACTGCTATGAACCTGAGCGGATGCTCCCCTACCAGCCGCTCGCCGACCTGCTGCGCGATTTGACGATGCAGGAGGAACGAGTCATCCTGACGTTACCGGCCTGGGCGCGGCGCGAACTCGCCCGGCTCACTCCAGAGCTGGGCGGCCCGGCGGCTCGGCCTGAGTTTTCACCAGACGCTTTGCAGCCAGAACGACAGGCCATTCTATTTCACGCTGTTGCCACGTTTATATGCAATTTTTCCCTGCACACGCCGCTGCTCATCGTATTCGAGGATCTGCACTGGGCGACCGATTCTATGCTTGCCGCGCTGCATTATCTGGTGCGCCAGACGGCAACACAGCGCGTGCTCGTCCTGGGCGCCTTTCGTGCCGAGGAAATTGGTGAAACGCACGCGCTGGCGACGATGGCGGCGCAACTGACCCACGACGGCTTGGCACAGCAACTCATGCTGGAGACTTTGTCGATGGAGGCGCTCGCCGAACTGGTCCGTCGTACCTTCAAGGCCGATGCCGGTGCCGAATTTGTCGATCACTTGTACGCGCACACTGAGGGCAATGCTTTTTTCACCATTGAGACCCTGCGTTCACTCACCGAGACGCCCCTGCCTGAAGGTGCGCTGCCTGTGCCCGACAACGTGCGCGCGCTGATCGCCGCACGTCTGGGGCATTTATCCCCACGGGCGTATGAATGGATCACAGGCGCGGCTGTGGCGGGACGCGCCTTCGATTTCGATCTCGTCTGCCGCGCCATAGGGATGGATGAAGACACCGCGCTGCAAGCCGTGGATGAGCTGCTGCAACGGGGCTTCTTGCGCGAGGGGCGTGGGCGCATTGAGCGCGATTACGAGTTTGTGCACTACCTGGGACAGGCCGTGACGTACACCGCTATCCATCACCGGCGACGGCAACGCCTGCACCGGCTAATCGGTGAAACGATGGAACGTCTGTATGCCGATCCTACTGTCGTTGCCAGCGTGCTGGCACACCACTTTGATGTGGGCGGCGTGGCGGAGAAGGCGCTGCACTACCACAGTCTGGCAGCGCAACAGGCGGTGGCGGTCTTCGCCTGGCAGGAAGCGGAGCGGCATCAGGGTCGCATGCTGCATTGGTTGGATCAGCTCGATCCCGGTTGCAGCCGCGCGGACTGCCTGCGTCGCCGGCAACAGGTGTTGACCGACCGTGCCACAGCGCGCTTTCTGCAGGCGCACCTGGCCGAACGCGACGCCGATCTCGCGGCGCTGGATGCGCTGGCCGAGACCAGCGGCGATGCGCGCGTGCGCCTGCAGGCTTTGAGCCAGCGCGCTCGTTATCTGAATTTGGATGCGCAGTACGAGCAGGCCATCGCTGTGGCAGAGGAGGGCCTGCCGCTGGCCGATGACATGCACGATACGGCGGCGCGGTGTTACCTGCTGACCCAGATCGGCTTTGCTCACTACTTTTTGGGACAACCCCAGCCGGCGCTGGCAGCCCTGGAATCCGCTCTGGCGATGACCCCCGCAACGGACCGTGAGACGCGCCGGCACATCACACACACGCTGGGCTATGTGCATTTTCACCGGGGGGACTATGCCCGCTCGGTCGCCTATCTACAAGCGGCCTATGCCGACCACCAGTCATTTGGCGACTACAATGGCCTGGCGTGGGCCGGGCTGGACATCGGCGCCGCCTACCGGGAAATGGGGCAATTGACCGAGGCAGAGCCGTATTTGACCGAGCACCTGCACCTGGCGCAGCGCATTGGCGCGCGCTCCGCCGAGGCGTATGGCCTGATCCAGTTGGGTTCCTGGGAATTGTGCCGGGGCCACTATGTGGCCGCAGTGGATTTGTATCAGCAGGCGCTTTCTGCGCAGCAAACCCTGCGGACCGAACATGGACGTGTGGCGGCTGAATTGGGGACCGGCCTGGCCTTTTACCACCTGGGGGATACGGCGAACGCGCTCCATTGGCTGGACCAAGCCGTCGAACGCGCGCGCCGCATCCAGCACCGCCGGCGGCTGATGGAGGCGCTTATCGGCCTGGGGTTGGTGAAAATCGCGGCCGGTCAGCCCGAGGCAGCGCGCGCCGACTTGACCGAAACTGTGGCCATGGCCCGTGACAGTGAATCGCAGGCCAACCTGGCGGCGGGGTTAGCGGCGTTGGCGCGCGCCGAAAGGCGCTTGGGGAATCTCGCGGCAGCCTGCGCGCACGCGGCCCAGGCTGTGTCCATGGCTCGTGAGATTGCCGCGCCGGTCTACGAACTGTGGGGCGAGTTAGAACTTGGGCTGGCCTGGCTGGCGCAGAACGACGTGGCAGCGGCGCTGGCGCACAGCGCGCGCGCCGTGGGCCTGCTCTCACAAAACGACGAGAGCTGGATCACGACCGAACAAATCCGCTATGCGCGCGCTCGGATTCTGCGAGCCGCGGGCCATGCGCAGGAGGCGGAGGCGCAAGAACAATTGGCGGCGGCGTTTGTTGCCGCCAGGGCTGAGCACATTCCCGATTCGCAGCAGCGGCGTACCTATCTGGAGTCCCCCATCCACGATCCGTGATGTGAAAGCCGTCTGCCTTGTGATGATTTTTTGATACCCGCATGATAGACTGCTCTGTAGATCGAGCAGTCTTTTCATTTCTGGAGAACCTATGCCCGACTATACAGAACAGCCGCAAAACACCTTTGTCGTTCGCTTCTGGCGGGAATGGCGGGGGACAGAAGCGGAGCAACCGCCAGGTTGGCGCGGGCGCGTCGAGCATGTGCAGAGCGGCGAGGGCATGGCATTTCATGACACGCGGCAATTGTTGGCGTTTATTGAGCGTTTTGTCGCACCTTTGTCATCGCCACTGAGCGGTGTAGAGCAAGTGGTTGGAGAGGATGAGAACCTGAAGCCCGGTGAGTGTTGACCTATCGGAGGCTGACGATGGGGAGGCTTTAAGCGAAGGAGGCGCAGGATGAAAGGCAAATGGATTTTGATCAGCGTCGTGTTGGTCGCTCTGCTGGTCCCGGCCGTGGGGCATTCTCGGGCCCAAGGCCCCGGCCCGCAGGGAGACGCGAGTGTTCAGGCCGTCCTGGACACGGCTTTCACTTACCAGGGCAGGTTGAGAAGCGAGGGCGAGCCGGTAGCCGGCACCTGCGACCTCCAGTTCAGCCTGTGGGACGCCGACAGCAGTGGCACGCAGATCGGCAGCACGCAGACCAAAACAGGCGTTCCGGTGACCGACGGCTACTTTACCATCCCCGACCTGGACTTTGGCGGCGTTTTCATCGGTGACGCCCGCTGGTTACAGATCGCCGTGCGCTGTCCGGCCGGGAGCGGCTCCTACACTACCCTCTCCCCGCGCCAGGCACTGACTGCGGTGCCGTATGCGCTGGGGCTTCGACCGGGTGCCGCCATCGTGGGTCAGGAGGGAGCCTATTCTGCCCTGAGTGTCTCCAACGGCTATCCGGGCGGGGTCTTGCCGCCGTATGAGAAAAAGGCTGTTGCCGCCTGGACGAGCGATGGCACGGCTCTGTGGGGCGCGGCGGGTGCCGGTACCGGCGTGTTCGGCTGGGCCAACGCCACCAGCGGCGAGACCTACGGTGTGTATGGCCGGAGCGACAGCACCGGCGGCTACGGTGTGGTCGGCTGGGCCACCGCGACCGGCGGGGCCAACTTTGGTGTGTACGGCCAGAGCGAGAGCACCTACGGTATCGGCGTGTTCGGCCAGGCCACCGCCACCAGCGGCAGTGCCTTGGGCGTGGCCGGTCGGAGCTTCAGCACCGAGGGCCACGGTGTGGTCGGCGTCGCGGAAGCCTCCACTGGCTATGTCTACGGCGTGTGGGGTACGAGCAACAGCACCAACGGCCGTGGTGTGGACGGCCACGCCTATGCTACCAGCGGCCCGGCCATCGGCGTGTACGGTCAGAGCGCCAGCACCGACGGCGTCGGCGTATATGGCTGGGCCACCGCTGCCAGCGGGAACCCCGTCGGTGTGTACGGCCGGAGCGACAGCCCCGACGGCGCTGGTGTGCTCGGCTACGCCAGCGCCAACAGCACCTCGGCCATTGGCGTGTATGGCACGGCCCCCTCTTTCGGCTATGCGGGTTACTTCTTGGGCAACGTCCACGTCGAGGGCAACTTGAGCGCCAGCGGCAGCAAGGCGTTCAAGATCGACCATCCCCTGGACCCGGCCGACCGCTACCTCTACCACTTTGCCCAGGAGGGGCCGGAGGTGCAGAACGTCTATAACGGCGTGGTCACCCTGGACGCGGGCGGCGAGGCGATGGTGGCCCTGCCGGCGTATTTTTCCGCCCTCAACACCGGCCCCTTCCGCTATCAACTCACCCCCATCGGCGCGCCGATGCCCGACCTCTATATCGCCGAGGAAATCCAGGGGAACGCCTTCCGCATCGCCGGCGGGGTGCCAGGCAAGAAGGTCTCCTGGGAGGTGACGGCGGTGCGCCACGACCCCTACCTGCGCGACCACCCGGCGCAGGCCGAGGTGGACAAGCCGGCCGAGGAGCAAGACACCTACCTCTACCCCTTCGGCTATGGCAGGCCCGAGGAGATGGGTCTGGACTATTGGCGCAACTGGAATCTGCCGGAGCAGCCCGAGAGCGGACCCTTCCCCGGCGCGGGGCGATAGGGAGGCGGCCATGCGCAGACCATTTCGTTATCCGATCTGGGTGCTCCTGGCCTCGCTCCTGCTCCTCCCGGCATTGGCCCTGGCCCAATCGGGCGGGGGGTACGATCTGACCTGGAACACGATAGACGGCGGGGGTGCCACCTTTAGCGCGGGCGGGGCTTACAGCCTGGGCGGCACGGTCGGCCAGGCGGACGCCGGCACACTTCAAGGCGGCGCGTTCGCCCTCGGTGGAGGGTTCTGGGGCGGAGGCGGGACGATCCGGTACAGCATTTACCTGCCGTTAGTGGTAAGAGCGGCGCCGTAGGACGCCGTGACGGGCAGTCAAAATCCGCCCGTTGTCGTTTCAAAAATATAATCAATGAAAGGAGCAAAGCAATGGCGAAGATCGAAAAATCCCTCTTGATCCATACGGCGGTGGAAAAGGTTTTCGACTTCATGGCAAGGCCGGAAAACCTGCCGGTTGTTTGGCCCAGCTTGCAGGAGGTCAGGAACATGCAGCCGTTGCCTAATGGCGGCTACGCCTATGACTGGACCTACAAGATGGCCGGCATTCGCTTCGAAGGCCACGCAGAGTGGACCGAGTTTGTGCGCAACCAGCGTATCGTCTTCAAGAATGAAAGCAGCATCCCCAGCACGTTTGTCTGGACCTACAAACCGGAGGCGGATGGCACACGGGTCACAGTAAACGTCGATTACAGCGTCCCCAACGCCATCCTGGGCAAGCTGGCCGCGCCGGTCCTCCACAAGATCAACGAACAGGAAGCCGAGACCGTCCTGGCGAACTTGAAAGCGCATATGGAAGGTTAGCGCGCAGTTCAACATGGCGGCAGCGCCCGCGCGGGCGCTGTCACCGAAAATTTTCAACGAAAGGAGGTGATTGCAGTGGTGCTCTATATCGTCAAGTGGGATATCCATCCCGACAAGGTGGAGGCTTACACAACATGGCTCAATAGCGCGATTCCGCGCACCCTGGCCGCGCCGGGCGTGGTTGAATTCCGCGGATACCGCGGCGTCAGTGGCGCATCCCAGATTATGGCGACCTATGAGTTCGCCGACCTGGCAGCCTGGGCAACCTGGTTTGCCCATGAGGATTGCCAGAACGTGCTGGCCGAGCTGTACACGTTGACCCAGAACGTGAAGACGGAACTGTGGTGGCCGTCGCCAACAGTGCCCGCGCCCATTCGCCCGGGGAAATAAGCCCAAGACACCGTAGCCCTGGCGAAGGAGACAAAAGACTTTCGCCAGGGCCACCGGCTCAAATAGAAAAGGAGCAGAGATGAACAGGTTTATCGCAATCCACAGGTTGCCCGGTGCGGCGACGCAGGATGAGGTGATTGCCGCGGGCCAGGGCGTTATGGCGCGGCTTACCGACGACGCCCGCTGGCTCAACAGTTGGCTTATCCCGGACGATGACCGGCTCCTCTGCGAGTGGGAAGCGTCGAGCGAGGAAGCCATCCAGGCGGCTCTGAAAGGGGTGGAGTTGTTTCCCGTCGAGGCCATCTACCCGGCGGAGCGCATCGATCCCGCATGGTTCGCCGAAGGTGTGTCGGCATAAACGATAAAGTTGTTCCCCAATAATGCCAGGTGGGATTAGGACACAGATTTTCGTTGATGCACGCAGATCATTTTAGGAAATCAGCGGAAATCTGCGCGAATCTGCGTCCAAAACCGGGCCGGGGCTTATTCAGGAACAAGTCTGATCTCTAGGAGACTTAGAGATGCTTGTGGCCTCTAACGATTTTTTCAAAAAAATCGCTTACCTGAGTCCTCTCGACCAGGTAAAACGACCTCCCCACAAGCGTGGCGCGCCGTGTGGTCACCAGTCGGGGCGAGAGGATTTGAACCTCCGACCTCACGGACCCAAACCGTGCGCGCTGAACCAAACTGCGCTACGCCCCGCACACTTACGTTATACTCGATTTGGCGCTTTCGTCAAGGCCAGACTCCAAAAGGGGTGCATTTCTGAATGGGGGCGACTTTTCTTAAATTGCACCGCAGAGCACGCAGTGTCCGCAGAGTTGCCAGAAATTTCTCTGCGTTCTCAGCGAACTCTGCGGTTAAATCAAACGCTTATCTGGCTTTTGCCCCCAAATTGAAATGCACCCGCCAGACTCCAACAGTCTCACGAGACGCTTCCATGCTGAGACTTTTGGAGTCTTTGTGCTCCTCAAGGCACCCAGGAGAGACGCTGGTTCTCCCACCCCGGTAGCGATGGCCCCAGATCGAGGATGCGCTGCACGTTCTGGCCGTCCAGTTGCATCACGTAGATGGCCCAGTTGCCATCGCGGTTACTCACGAATCCCAACCGCCCTCCGTCGGGAGACCACACCGGCAGTCCTTCGTCCGAAGCGTCGAACGTCAATTGCTGCACTCCGCCCTGGGGACTGAGCAAGATGATGTCCCAGTTGCCGGTGACGTTGGTCATGTACGTCATCATGTTGCCGGCCGGCGCCCAGCTGACTGCGCTGTCGTTCTCGCTTCCGGTGAGCCGAGTACCCGGTTGGTCGTCGTCGGGATTGTCGAGGATGATGCCGCATAAACCGGCAGCATCACAGCCGGTATAGGCCAGCAAGCCCGATGCGCCCCAGGCCGGCGCCCAGCCGTTCGCCAGACGGCGCGGTTCGCCGGTGCCATCGGTGTTGGCGATGTAGATCGCCCACTCGCCTTGATTGGAAGCCGCGTAAGCCACGCGGCGACTGTCGGGTGAGAGCGCCGGCCAGGCCTGTCCTGCCGGCGGGAGGAGCTGCAGCGGGATTCCCTCTTCCGGCAGCACCATCTTGACCCCCCCGGCAGCCCGGTCACGGTATGCCATACGGCCTGTCCCCAATTCCCACCAGGGTTGGTCGGCACCCACAGCGGCCCGCAGGATGCGTCCATCGGCGTAGAGCGCGTAGAGGTCATAGCCATTGGTTGTGCTGTTGTAGACGGGATAGGCCAGCCGTCCATACGTAAAACCGGGGATGGGCTGCGGTGTCAGGTGCGGCGTTGTCCCTTCCAGGGGCACCGGTGTGGCGATGAGACATATTTGTGCGGCGTCCGCCCGTTTTTGATCGATGATGGGATCGGCGTACAGGCGCAGCGCCTGTGCATACTGCATCTCCGCCGGGCACATTTCACCCTGGGCGGCGAGGTAATCGGCGTAGGCCAGGTAGGCCCGGTAGACGCGCTGCGCCACGTCCTTGTAGCCGGGATTGGTGGCATAGAGCGCCTCAAAGCGTTCGATACACAATTCCCAGTCCACGCCCCAATAGTTGAGCGCATCCAGGTAGCGCGCCGCCAGGTTACGCTGATTGACCGCGTCCGCATCCAGCGGGCGCAGGGCGATGGCCTGATCCAGATAGGAGATGCCCACTTCCAGCGCCTCTTCTTCCAGGAACGCGATCCCGGCGTTGTACAGGCTGGTGAAGAGCATTTGCTCAACTGTATTGGTTTCGTAGTCGGGATCGAGTGCGCGCAGTTGCGTCAGCGTGCGCGCCGTCGCCACCCAGTCGTTGGCGTTGAATGTGGCGCGCGCCTGGTTGAGGAGTTGTTCCGCCAGCGAAATGACAGCTTCGAGGGTGGGGGTGGGCTTGAACGCCAGCCGCGCCCGGGCTTCGGCAAGTCCCTGCGTTGCCAGGGCATGCTGTGGGTCGAGTTGTAGCACGTACTGGAATTCTGCCACGGCGCGCTCGAAGCGCCCTTCATTGAGCGCCACCAGGCCGGCGTTGTAGTGTTCTTGCACCACCTTTTGCCGTGCTGCTTGCCGGTCGCGCTCACCGTAGTACAGCCCGGCATAGGCCGCTGCCACTATGACGCCGATGAAGACCACCACCGCAAGCAGGATGATCAGCAGCCGCTTCCACAGAGTGGGGGTGAGCCGCAGGTTAAGGCGGGGCTTTTCTGGCCGGGCGGGGCGTGATACCTCTGGTTGGACGCGCGGTGGCGCTTCCTGCCGCGCGGGCCGTGAAACCTCTGGTTGGACGCGCGGTGGCGCTGCTTGCCTCACGGGACGTGACGCCGGTGGGTGTTCACGTTTTTCAAAACGGGGCAGGGAGGGCAGCGTGAGACGCAGCGGTTTCCGTCGTCCGGGCTTCTTTTCCGGGATCAACGTGAAACCACAGTTGGGACACAATAGTCCCACCGGTTCGGGCAGTTCGTAGCCGCAGTTTTTACAGTGTGCCATAAGCCAGGATTAGTCCCAGTGGAATTCCTCGAGCGATGACCCGCCAATGAACTCCCGCAGCAGGGAGTTTTCCGGCACTTGCGTTGTCTCCACCGGCAGGAACCATTGCAGGAACGTCAGCAGGCGCTTGGCCTCGACCCACTGCCGCGAGTCGCGTTCCACCTGGAGCAACAGAGGTTCGGCGAGCGGTTTGAGCACAGACAGTTCATAAACCAGCGCCGAGTTGAACATCACATCGGCATTTTCCTGGTAGGGGAAGATATGGCGTTTTTCGCCCCGCCGCACGCTTTCCCAACGGGCGATGGTATCCGCTGCACTGTAGCCCCGCGTGCGCGCGTCGCGGGTGATGCGCCGGATCAGACGGCTGTCGGTCGTCGGCACGCGATTATGGCGATCCAGGTTGAGTTGTGTCAGCGCCGAGACGTAGACGCGGTACAATGTTTCGGGCGGAAGCGCGAACACCAGTTTGGGGTTCAGGCCGTGGATGCCTTCTACAATGACGATGTGATCTGTCCGCAATTGCACGGTGCGGCCAGGCTCGCGTTGGCCGGTGAAGAAATTGAAATGGGGCAGTTGGACGGCATCCCCCCGCAAAAGCGCCTGCAGATTGGCGTTGAAGAGTTCAATGTCCACGGCTTCGAGGGCTTCAAAATCGTACTCGCCGTTCTCATCGCGTGGGGTGTTTTCGCGGTTGACGAAGTAACTGTCCAATTCTAGCGCAAAGGGACGCAGGCCGTGGGCCAGGAGCTGGACCCCCAATCGTTTGGCGAAGGTGGTTTTGCCCGAAGAGGACGGCCCGGCCACCAGGACGACGCGCACATCTTTGCGGCGCTCCCAAATCTGGCGTGCGATGTCGGCGATGCGTTGTTCGTGCAGCGCCTCGGAGACCAGAATCGTGGTGCGCAATTCGTTGCGGGCGATGATGGCGTTCAATTCCCCCACACTTTCTGTACCGAGCAGCCGCAACCACCGACCATAGTCGCGGAAAACGGAGAGCAATTGCGGGTTCCGTTGAACCGGCTGGAGTTCTTTGGGTTGGTGCCGCCGCGGAAATTGCAGGATAAAGCCGTCTTCCCAGGGCAGCAATCCGAAATAGCGCAGATAACCGGTCGAGGGGACCATGTAACCGTGGAAATAATCCTGATATTCGTCCAGGACATACCATTGGAGGTAATCTTTTTTGTTGCGCTCCCGTCCCTGGAACAGTTGGACTTTGTCTAACTCATTGCGGCTTTGGAAGATGCGCAGGGCTTCTTCCAGTGGGATGCTCGTGCGGGCGATAGGGATGTCGGCATCGACCATGCGCTGCATCTCCGCAGCAATGGCCTCCAGTTCGGCGGGCGTGAGTGGCTCACGATTGCGGACTTCGCAGAAATAACCGCCAAACGGCAGGGAGTGATCGACGAAGATTTCCACGTGGGGTAAAACGCGTCGCGCTGCCGCCATCATCAGGAAGGAAAGGGAACGTCGATAAATGCGCACGCCGTCGGAATGTGACAGGTCAATCGGCTCTACGTCACCATCACGCTTGAGCGCATAGGTCAATTCCCGTAATCGACCGTTCACCAGCGCGGCGATGAGCGGCGTTTGGGGTTCGGGATACGCGGCTTTGAGGAACGTCTCAACTGTGGTGCCCACCGGCCCCTCGAAGGTGCGTTTGTCCGGCAATGTGATCTGTACAGTGGTACGCGGCTGTGCCGGTCTCACCTCTGTTTTAACCATAACACCTTCCATCGGATTACCTTTCACCCAGGACGTTCGACCCAGCCGTGAGTATACCGGTTTTGGGCATTTTGTAAAGGTACGGTAGTTCAGGTGGATTGTTTCAGCCAGAATTTTCTCGAAAATCTTAGAAAAACCCTTGAAAAAGCGTCCTTATTGTGCTATTATATGGCCTAGTTTAAGGAGTCTGACACAGCGAGCAAACATGTATCCAGATAGTGAAATTCTTTTTCCGCCTCGTTGCATTCAACAGTTGCGCGACCTGCGCGGCCCTCAGTGGCAGCATTTAATCGAACGAGTGGCGTTTTTGCCACATCACCATGAGGAAGTGCTCGCTTTTGGCTTGATGATGATCAAGTTGGGCAGTTGCCTGACTTGCGATCTGGATAGCTATCGCGCCTCGTTGGGATGTTGCACCTGCGCCCGGCGCACGATCAGCGGCTTCAAAGGGGATGATGACGCTTTGCTTGAGCTTTACGAACGCTCCCTCGCGGATGTGCAAGCTTACCTCAGCAAAGAGCAGCCACTCTCGGTCGCGCTGTTGCTTGGAGAAAAAGCGCCGTCAATCGCAGACCGCTCTTCCTCGTGAATTATGCCTCGCCGACTCTGGCCCATTCTGGCGCTGCTGCTCGCTGGGTTGGCGAGTATGGCCTGGCTATTCCCTGATCCGCGCACGCGACTGTTTTCCATCACCGGTGAAGAACGCCTGATCCCTCAACTGCGTGGTCTGGTGCAGTGGGCTTTCCGTTGGACTCGCCCCTTGCCGCGCACGGCTGATGATGTCGCTGTCACCTACACCGACCTGCCGCCGTTTGGCGTGAACACCTTTCTGGAACAAGAAGTCGAGCCAGAAAAGCGCGCCCGGTCACTCCAGATGATTGCCGACGCGGGCTTTCACTGGATCCGCCAGTCGTTCCCCTGGTATGACATCGAAATCCACGGCAAGGGCGACTTTGAAGACCGCCGCCACGAGCCGTATCGTTCGGCGTGGGACAAATATGACAACATCGTCGCCTTGACCGAACAGTATGGTCTGGCGATCATCGCCCGGCTGGAAGCACCGCCGGCGTGGAGCCGCCACGACGGCAATGCGCGCGGCGCATTTGGCCCGCCGGACAACATCGCCGACTACGGCGACTACGTCAGCGCCGTGGCGGAACGCTATCGCGGGCGCATCCGCTTCTACCAAATCTGGAACGAGCCGAACATCTACCCTGAATGGGGCAACCAACCGGTTGATCCTGTCGCGTACACCGAATTGCTGTGCCTGGCTTATGCGCGCATCAAGGCCGTTGATCCGCAGGCCGTCATCATCAGCGGCGCGATGGCGCCCACGGCGGAACTCGGCACGTGGAACCCTGCCTACGCCGGCAACAACTTGATGGACGTCATCTTCTTACAGCGGATGTACGACGCGGGCGCGGGTGCGTGTTTCGACGTGATGGCCGTGAATGACTACATGCTCTGGTCCGGCCCTACCGATCATCGGATGCGGCCTACGCAGAATCAGATCAACTTCTCGCGCCCGTTGTGGGTGCGCGATGTGATGGTCGCCAATGGCGATGCGCACAAGCCCATCTGGATCAGCGAGGTGAACAGCAACGCCGCGCCGGAAGGCATCGAGGCGCGGTATGGCCGGGTGACGCTGGAGCAACAGGCGCGTTACGCCCCGCTGGCTTACGAGCGCATCCAGCGTGAATGGCCCTGGGCCGGCGTGACGACCGTGTGGTTCTTCAAGCGGGCGTCCGATGCGGAGCGCGACCAGCCGTCCTACTACTTCCGCATGGTTGAGCCGGATTTCACGCCGCTGCCCATTTACGACAGTCTGTCCGCATACCTTAACACTTTACAGCCGACGCTCTACACGGGCAACCACCAGGAGACGAGCTGGCAACTGCATTACGCAGGCGCATGGGATGACGTTGCCGATCCTGCTGCCGTGCTCGGCCAGTATCGCGCCACGACGATGCCCGGCGCGACTGTCACCTTCACCTGGGAGGGCCGCTCGCTCACATTGACGCCCGGCCCGGACGTGGGTACGGTGCGCGTCACCGACAACGCAGGTCATAGCCGCGATCTGTCCTTGAGTGGTGCGCCGGTGGCCCTTTCACGCCATCTGCGCGCACAGCGCGAAACCCTTACGCTCACCGCCCTCGACGGAACCCTCAGTCTCGATGCGCTGCTGGTCCGCTAACGTGTTCTTAAGGCAAGGCCAGGAACTTGCTCTGGTCAATCTCTGACCGCGCCCCCACATGCTTCTCGATGTGGCAAACTGCGCTTCTGTGGTATTATATGGAGTGTTAGGGGATGAGGGGGAATAACTTCGCCTTTCTGTTGATTCCCCATTCGTTTTATTCGTTATTCGTTATTCGCCATTCGTTATTCGCTGATGGGAGGGAACCATGTCCAGATTCATCACCTCTTTGAACACCAGGCCGGTTCTGGTTGCTGACGGCGCGATGGGGACGATGCTACACAAGGCCGGCCTTCTTCTTGGTGTAGCTCCAGAGCGTTGGAACCTCGAAAATCCCGCTGCGGTGCGGGCGGTGTACAAAGCATATCTCGACGCCGGCGCGGACCTGATCCTGACCAATACGTTCGGTGGTACACCCATCCGCCTGGAACGCGAAGGCTTGCACGCGCAGGCTTATGCGTTGAATACGGCGGCGGCGCAACTGGCCCGTGAAGTCGTTGGCGACCAGGCTTTGGTCCTCGGTGACATTGGCCCCACCGGACAGATTTTGGAGCCGCTGGGGACGTTGCCCTACGCTGAGGCTGTCAGAGGATTTGCGGTTCAGGCGGGGGCGTTGAGTGAGAGCGGCGTCGATGCGATTCTCATCGAAACAATGAGCGATTTGGGCGAGGCGATTGCCGCCATCGAGGGGGTCCGCCAGGCGACCGACCTGCCAATCCTGGTGACGATGAGCTTTGACTCGAAGGGCCGCACGATGATGGGGGTCAAGCCGGAGAAGGCGGCGGAAACGCTGTGGGGGATGGGCGTGGCCGTCATCGGCGCGAACTGCGGGCGTACATTAAGCGAGACCTTGACCGCCGTCCTCAAGATGCGCGCGACCGTTCCCGAGGCCGTTTTGATGGCGAAGCCCAACGCCGGTTTACCGCATGCCGAGGGTGGTGAACTGGTCTATGAAGTCACGCCGGAAATCATGGCCGATTATGCGCGGCGATTTGTAACTGAAGCTGGCGTCAAAATCTTTGGGGGATGCTGTGGCAGCACGCCGGAGCACATCCGCGCGGTGGCAGCGGTGTTGAAAACGCTTTGAATGACCGGTCAGGACGCACTTCTCAAGTGCGTCCTGATTTTGCGGTTACGTTGTCGTTCTCTTGCAGCCGTTTTACATCATGCTATAATGAAGATGATTATTTCTCTAATCCCAAAAAGGAGGTCACACGATGCGTTACGAAATTCACGGGACCGTGCTCCCCACATTGGAAGTCTATCTGAGTAACGGCGAATCGATGTACACCGAGTCCGGTGGCATGGCCTGGATGAAGGGCAATATCGAGATGACGACCAACACCAAGGGCGGCCTGATGAAGGGCTTGGGCCGCGCCTTAGCGGGTGAGTCGCTCTTCATGACAACGTACACCAGCCACGACCCCGAAGCGTTGATTGTCTTCACGCCCGAAGCGCCCGGTCATATCATCGATGTCCGGCTTGAAGCGGGCCAAAGTCTCATCTGCCAGAAAGACGCGTTTATGTGCGCTCAGGACTCGGTCGAGATGAAGATGCACTTCCGCAAAAAGCTCGGCGCGGGCTTCTTCGGCGGCGAGGGCTTCATCCTGCAGCAACTCACCGGTCCGGGCTTTGCATTCCTGGAAATCCCCGGCGAGGTGCGCGAGTACGCGCTGCGGGCCGGTGAAACGATGAAAGTGGACCCCGGCCACATCGCCTGTTTCGAGCCGACCGTCCACTATGACATTACGATGGTCAAGGGCCTCACCAATGTGTTGTTCGGCGGTGAGGGGCTTTTCCTCGCCACGCTAACCGGCCCAGGGCGGATCTGGCTGCAAAGCCTGCCACTCTCCAACCTGGCTGCCAAACTGGCGAAATATATGCCCGTCAAGAGCGGCTAAGAATCTTTTGCCGGTGCAACGCACTGACTTCATGTTCGGCGTGTCAGTGCGTTGCCTCTTTTTGACAAGGCGTCGTGTGCGGCGCCGGTATGCACTTTAAAATCTTCAACCTGGGGGCAGCCCTTTCGTCTCCGAATGGACTCCCCGTCTGTTATCGCCCACACTTTTATTTTTGATTATCGTTGGGGATGACGGACATTCAGCAGATAATAAGGAGTAGAACTTATGGTTAAGATTATTGGTGACACCACTTCTGGCTTGCCGGAAGCGTATGCAAAGCAGTATGACATTCCCATTATTCCCCAGGTGCTCAATATTGACGGCGTGTCTTATCTGGAAGGCGTGGATATCGATTATGCGACCTTTTTAACCAAGTTGGCCGAAGCCCGCGAGCTTCCTAAGACAGCCGCGCCGTACCCAGAACTTTTTGTCGAAGTTTATCGACGTTTTGCGCCCAGCAAAGAGCCTATCCTGTGCATTTTGCCTTCTGCTATCGTCAGTGGAACTGTGCGTTCGGCCACGGTTGCCCTGCAGATGGCCAGAGAACAAGGGCTGACCGATCTGGATGTCAGGATCATCGATACCCGGCTCATCGCCAGTCCCGTGGCGACGTTGCTCAAGCTGGCGGCGGAATGGGCCGCGGCAGATGTGGATGCCGATACCATCGAAAGCCGCGTGCGCGCCATGGCCCGGCGTGGCAAGATCTACTTTTCCGTGGAGACGTTGAAATACCTGGCGATGGGCGGGCGGATTGGCGGCGCAGCCGCCCTGGTCGGCAGCGCGCTCCAGGTCAAACCCGTACTGACGTTCAAGGATGGTCAGGTTGAGGCTTTCGAGAAGATCCGCACGCATAAACGCGCCGTAGATCGCCTCAAAGAACTGGTCTTCACCCAGATTTCCCGGAACGGCGATGGCTTCTTGAGCATTATGCATGCCAATGTCGAAGCCGAAGCCCAGGAACTGGCCGACGAAATGCGCGCCAGGTTAGGCATCGCTGAAGTTCCCATTCTCGCGGTGCCGCCGGCTATTGTCACGCATGGTGGACCGGGTGTGTTGGGTGTAGGATTCTTTACAGACGAACAGGGGTAAATCAGCTGATGAATATTCGTATGCTGGATACGACGAACCGCCGCGATGTGCGGCGGTTCGTAGACTTTCCATTCAACCTTTACGCAGATTGTCCGCAATGGATGCCGCCGCTGGTATCAAGCATCACAGCGACGATGGACCGGCGCCGCTACCCGTTTTACCAACACTCGGATGCCGATTTCTTCGTGGCTGAAGAGGGTGGCGATGTTGTGGGCCGCATCACCGTGCTCGAAAATCGTCGCTACAACGACTATAACCAGCGCAAGGCCGCGTTCTTCTATCATTTCGATGTCATTGATGATGTCGAGGTGGCGCGGGCGCTCTTTGATGCCGCCACGGATTGGGCTGCGCGACGCGGTTTGACGATGCTGTACGGGCCGAAAGGCTTTTTGCGCGCGGATGCGCCGGGCATCTTGATCGAGGGGTTCGAACATCGCGCGGCGCTCAGCATGCCGTACAACTATGCCTACTATCCGCGGTTGATGGAGGCCATTGGCTTTGAGAAAGAGATCGATTATCTCTCCGGCTACGTCCAGCGCGGTCAGGACCTCGATGAACGCTTCTATGCGCTGGCGGAGAAGATCAAGGAACGGCGCGGCTTTTGGGTGAAGACCTTCAAAAGCAAGCGTGAGTTGCGCGCCTGGGTGCCCAAAATCCAGGAGGTCAACAACAAAGCGTTCACCGCAGTGTGGGGATACTATCCCATCGATGATGCCGAAGTGCAGATGATCGCCAGGCAAATGCTATCCGTCGCCGATCCACGGTTGATGAAAATCGTAATGAAAGGGGATGACATTGCCGGGTTTGCTTTCGTTTTCCCGGATATTTCCGATGCGCTCAAGAAGACGCGCGGCCGACTGTGGCCGTTCGGCTGGATACGAGTGCTGTTGGAATTCAAACGCACGCGCCGGCTGAGCGGCAACGGCATCGGCTTGCTGCCGGAATATCAAGGGATGGGAGGCAGCACATTGCTGTACGTTGAGTTCGCCAAGACCTTGAAAGCCTCCAAAGCTAACCACTGCGATCTGGCGCAGGCGATGGAGACGAACATCAAAAGCCTGGGTGACATGAATGCCATCGGCGCGCGGTGGTACAAACGTCACCGGGTTTACCGGCGCGCTGTATAAGGGGGGGCGATGTACAGTTCGACGATGCTTATCATTTGGATCACCGGACGCAACGCGAATTGGCCCGGCGGTGGGGCTTTATGATTCGGCGCTGGCATTATGAGCCGCCAAACGCATAACCATCATTTGAGGACATCACAATGGACACATCCGTGACGCGCAAGGAACTTCCGTGGTTGACCAAAGTTATTTACGGCACCGGCGACTGGGGCATGGCGACCTTCAACACGCTCCGGCAGGTCTTCTACGCTATCTTTTTGACGGACGTGGTGGGCCTTGAGCCGCGCCTGGCCTCTTTCGCCGCGTTGGTCGGCGTACTCTGGGATGCGATCAACGATCCCCTTGTCGGCACCATCAGCGACAAGGTGCGCAGCAAGTGGGGACGCCGTCGACCTTTCTTACTGTATTTCGCCGTGCCCTACGGCCTGGCGTTTCTGGCGCTGTGGTGGGCGCCGCCGTGGAAAAGCCAGCTCCTGCTGATGATCCACGTGATGCTGGCCTATGCGCTCAGCGACACCTTTCAAACGCTGGTGATCGTGCCTTTTCACGCCCTCACGCCCGAAATGACGTCGGACTACGATGAGCGCACGTCGCTGGCGGGCTATCGCATGTTCTTCAATTTTATCGCCTCTATTGTCACTGCCGTGGTGGCGCCGATGATTGTCGATGCGATCGTAGCGGGCGGGGGCACGCAGCAGCAGGGGTATATGCTCGTGGCTACCCTCTTTGGCATATCGGCGATTTTCCCCTACTTGCTGATCTTCTTTGCCGTGCGGGAAAAGTCGACCAATGAGCGTCCGGCGGAAATGGTCTCCTTCGGTAATACGCTGCGCACTGCCTGGCAGAATATCCCCTTCCGTTATGCGACGGCGCTGTATATGCTCAACTGGGTGACGTTCGATTTGATCGGGGTGATGTTGCCGTATTTCCTCGCTTATTGGATCGCACAAGGCAACCTGCTGGCAACGGTGCCGGGCATCGGCATGCCGATCGAGTCCGTTGTGCTGGGCGCGATGCTCATCACCGCCATCATCGTCCTGCCGTTTTGGACATGGTTGGCATATCGCATCGGTAAGCGCAAGGCGTACCTCATCGCCATCGCGTTTTGGGTGGTGCTGCTGTTGTTCATCAATGCCATCCCGCCGCTCAACTATACGCCGGTGATTGTGATGGCGGTGTTGATCGGGATCAGTGTCTCGGCAGCGCATGTGTTACCCGACGCGATTTTCCCGGATGTTATCGACTGGGACGAGTTGCGTACCGGCGAGCGTCACGAGGGTACCTATTACGGGGCCAAGAACTTCATCCGCAAACTGACGACGGCTTTCGCCATCTTTTTGGCCCTGCAAGTGTTGGGTTGGCTCGGCTATCAGGTGCCGCCGGAGGGCGTTACCCAGTTTGCCCAGCCGGACTCCGCAATCTGGGGCATTCGCCTGCTCACCGGCCCGATTGGCGCGCTGCTCTTGGGTGGGGTGCTGGTGGTGGCCTGGTATTACCCGCTGGATCGGCAGCAACACAAGCGTGTCTTGCGGCTGCTGGCGCGCCGCCAGGCCCGCGAAGCCCGGCGGCGGGCGGCGGCAGGTGTGCCGGTGTCGCCCACGCTCGATTAGTCCTGATGAAATTTCTAACTAAAAATGGTATATAATAGACTTTGAATAAGCTCCGGCATGATTTTGGACGCAGATTCGCGCAGATTTTCGCTGATGTCCTGAAACCGATCTGCGTGAATCGGCGAAAAACTGTATCCTAATCGCACCTGGCATTATGGAGGAACAACTTTCAGGTATTCATTCCGGTAACATCATGGATACGAGGACGATATGTTGCACTCATCCATCAACCGCCGTCAATTCTTGAAACTGGGCGCTGCCGCATTGGCCTGGGTGTTGTGGCCCAAACTGCCGGTCGTAGAAGCGTCAGCGGCTCTGGCGAGTTCGTTTGAGTTGGACTCAATGCCGGAGTTTCTGCCGCCACCGGCATCCTTAGGCCGGATCATCAACGCCCGCGAAGCTATCCGGCGCTCGCCTTCGCCCACCGCCGAACTCGTGGCGTGGAAAGTGCGCGATGAGGTGATTCCGTTGAAAGCCACTCTGTTGGGAGAAGCTCCCTGGCCGAGCAATCCGGTGTGGTATTTCACCGAGGGTGGCTTCATCCACAGTGGGTATGTCCATCCTTCGGAGAACATCCTGCAATCCACCATTGTGACCAACGTAGCCCCCCCCGGTTTCTGGGCCGAAGTGACCGTGCCGGTGGCGATCAGCCGTTCCGCGCCGAATTCGCCCTATGCCGGACGCCGGTTGTATTACGAGACCACATACCGCGTCGTCAACGCCGTGCAGGATGAGCAAGGCGAGTGGTGGTACCAGCTTCAGGAAGGCCTGGCGTGGGGACCGGGTCCCTTCGCTCCGGCGGCGATGCTGCGCCCGATTACCCCTGAGGACCTGGCGCCGATTTCGTTGGGCCATCCCGACAAATGGCTTCAGGTTGATATCAGTGACCAGGTGCTGACGTGTTTTGAGGGACAAACGCCGGTCTTTTCCACGCCGGTCGCTTCTGGGCTATGGGACACGGCGACGCCGCTCGGTGAGTTCCGCATCCTCTACAAACGGCATGCCCAACGGATGATCGGGGCCGATTATGATCTGGTAGGCGTTGCTTTTCCCTCCTACTTTACCGATTCAGGCGTTGCTGTTCATGGGACATACTGGCATAACGACTATGGACGCCGGCACAGTCACGGCTGCCTCAACGTGCCGAGTCGCGCCGCGCGCTGGGTTTTCCGCTGGGTCGAACCGTATGTCCCCTACGAATTGTACACTTATCGTTCGAAACCCGACGAAGGCACCCGGGTCGTCGTCATTGCTTAAGCCCACTGACCGTGCAACGCGGTTGTCAACTCGCACGGTAAACCGGCGATTTTGGGGGGACAACGTTCATGCGCCCTGTTGAGCCGACCGACGGGATGGTCATCACCGCAGATACGACCTTCAAATCCGGCATCTATGTGCTGCCGCACGGCCTGAGCATCGCAGCCGACGGAATCACGGTGGATGGCAATGGGGCGCTGCTCATCGGACAGGGGCGCACCGGCAACCGCAAAGCCATCCGTATCGCTGCCGATCAGGATCACGGCATCCGCCCGCTCGATCCATCCGGGCGCTGGGGGCAGCCCGCGCCTCGTCCGCACGATCACGCCATCTACCGTAACACAATCACCGGCAATGTTATTGGCATTGAGCTGGTTGACGCCGAGGCGACGACGCTTGCCGAAAACCAGTTTCACGGCAACGTCCGCGATATAGCCTGACCGCTGTAGTGCGAGTTGCCAACTCGCACTACGCCGTCGCCCTCTGTGGGGCAATGCGACTACCGGACTAAAGGCTACCAGACTTTAAGGAGAACGTGCTATGTCAGAGGAAAATGTGACTGTCGAAGAAACCGAAACCATCGTTGAGCAGGAGGCGTACACCGCGCAGCTTGAGGAACTGAACAAGCAGGCGCGTGAGCACCTGGCGGCGAATGCGTGGGAGGCGGCGCTGGCGGCATACCGCCAGGCGCTTGCCCTGGCGGAGGAAGCCGGCGATATTCACAACAAAGCCGAGGCGCTGAACAACATCGCCAGCGTCTATCTGGCACGCAAGGAATGGGCGCAGGCGCTCGAAACGCTGGAACCGGCGCGCGCCCTGCTGCGTGAGGCCGGCGATCAGGAAGGCGAGGCGACCACGCTCAACAACATCGCCTCGGCTTACAACGGGCTGGGCGATTGGGCGCAAGCCCTGGCGATCTACGAAGAGGCGCTCGCCATCCGCGAAGCGCAGGGCGATTTGGAAGGCCAGGCGAAGACAATTCGCAATCTGGCGATCATCTTTGCGCAGCACGGCAACCGGGACAAGGCTAAAACCTACCTCAACAAAGCGATGCAGCTTGCCAAGAAAGCCAACTCCCGCGAGTTGGTCAGCATCATCCGGGCGACGCTCTCACAACTCCCGAGGTTCCGGCGGTAAGCTCCCGTACCCTGGCGCAGGTTTAACGAACCAGGGTATGCGAACCTTTGGTTCGCCTATACCTGCGCCAGGATTGTGTTTACAAAGCCGGATGTCGCGGTGACGGCATGCAGATGATTTCCGCGAAGGCCAAATCGAAGAACGTCTGCGCGTGCGTGGGATAGAGGATCACTGCCGTATCCGCGCCGCGGCCCGTTCCGGCGATTGCCAGCACCGGTTGGTTTTCCGGGACCAGTCCTGCATCGGCAGCCATCAGCGCGATCTCCGCGACGACCTTCATCCCTTGCCCGAAAATCCGCAGCGTGAAGGCGATGATCTCCTCGACCTCGTATGTCCCCAGTTTCTTGCGCACGGCGCGCCCCACGCCGCCGAAGGCATGGGTTGTGGTGAGGATGTGCACGCCTGCGCGGGTCAATGCGGCGGCGTTTTCCGGGGTCAACTCCTGCTTATGGGGTGCGGCGAATCCCGTGGAGTGCGTCACGGCGACTATGGTGAACCCGGCAAAGACCTCGGCAGCGCGGACGGCAGTTGCGCCGCTCGTGGTGGCGACCAGCACGGTCGTAATGCCCAATGCCGTGGCCCGCTCACAGGCAACGCTCAGTGTGCGTTCGGTGTTCTTCGGCCCGGCCTCGGCGAAATAAACGGTCTGTGCAATAAGTTCTGTCATATTGCCCTCCTTTGAGTATCAGTAGATCCAAAAATGCTCCTGGTCTGGATCTGGCGATCCAGACCAAGCAAAATTGGATCTACTGAGTATGACAAACATCAGTGTGTTATTTGACAAGTATCCTGGAATCACTATAATTTTTCTATTATACACACGCTGTCCTCAGATCCAAACCAACTCCGGGACGTTTTGTGCAGAAGGAGGACATGCTCGGAGGGATGATTTTTGAGGAAGGCGTGCATCTTAAATGTCCCATTCACATAATCAGTTAAAGGAGGAGAATGATGAAACGCAAATCTTTGTTTTACGTGATGATGTCCCTCTTCACCTTACTCAGTTTGGGGCTGTCGGCCTGCAAGACGCCCGCCCCGACCGTCGCACCCCCCGTGGTGCAGCCCACGGCGACTACGCCTCCCAAACCGGCCTTTGAGCCGATGTCGATTTCGGTCCCGAGTTGCGATTACGGCGGCAAGATGAAGGAGATCGCCGCGGTGGATGAGTTGACGGTGCGCTTTAGCCTCTGCAAGCCCGATCCGGCCTTTATGGCGAAGATCGCCTTCATCCCCTTCGCCATTCAGCCCAAAGAGTGGATTGATAAGAACGGCGGCGCCGGTGAATTGCTCTCCAAGCCTATCGGGACCGGCCCGTATAAGCTGGAAAGCTGGAATCGCGGTGACAGCATCATCTTCAAGCGCAATGAGGAATATTGGGGTGAGAAAGCCAAGGTTGAAACCCTGGTCTTCCGCTGGGCGACCGAGGGGGCAGCCCGTCTGCTGGAGCTGCAATCCGGCACGGTGGACTATATCACCAATGTCAGCCCTGATGATTATGAGAAGGTTGAGAGCGATGATAATCTGCAACTCCTGTATGCAAATATCCCCAATATCTTCTATGTGGGGATGACCAACACGTTTGAGCCGTTCAACAATGTGAAAGTCCGCCAGGCGATTGCGATGGGCATTGACCGGCAGCGCATCGTGGACAACTTCTACGCCGAAGGCTCCGAAGTCGCGTCGCACTTCACACCATGCAGCATCCCCAACGGTTGCACGGGAGAGCCCTGGTACGACTTCGACGCCGCCAAAGCCAAGGCGCTGTTGGCCGAAGCCGGTTTCCCGGATGGATTCAAGACCAAAATCTACTATCGTGATGTTTTCCGCGCCTATCTGCCCGAACCGGGGCTGGTAGCAGTTGAGATCCAAACCCAACTGAAGCAAAACCTGGGCATCGAGGCTGAAGTTGTGGTGATGGAATCTGGTGAGTTCAGTGACGAGGCCAGCGCCGGCCGACTGGATGGCTTGTACTTGTTCGGTTGGGGCGCGGACTATCCGCATATCACCAACTTCCTCGATTTCCACTTCAGCAAGGAGAACCCGCAGTTTGGCACTCCGCATCCCGAAATCTACGAGGCCCTGGAAAAAGGTGCGCAAATTGCCGATCCCGATAAGGCCACTGCGATTTACGTGGAGGCCAACAACGCCATCCGCGAACTCGTGCCGATGATCCCTATCTCGCACGGCGCGTCGGCAAATGCTGCGCTCAAGACCACGCAGAACGCGCACGTGCCGCCGTTCCGGGCGCCCGATTTTTCGGTCATGGATAACGGCAAAGACACCATCGTTTTCATGCAGAACGCTGAACCGATCAGCCTCTATTGTGCGGATGAGAGCGATGGCGAGTCCTTGTCCGCCTGTGAGCAGGTCCTCGAGCCGCTGTTTAATTACAAAATCGACTCTGGCGAGATTGTACCTGCGCTGGCGACGTCTTGCGAACCCAACGCTGACCTGACCGAGTGGGTGTGCAAGCTCCGCGAGGGTGTTAAGTTTCACGATGGTTCGGCCCTCGATGCCAACGACGTGATTGCCTCGTGGTCGGCCGGCATCAATGCCGCCGATCCCAACCACAAGGGCAACACCGGCGCGTGGGAATACTACAGCTATCTGTGGGATGGGTTGATGAACGCGGAAGAGTAAGCCGCGTTCCCGTATAATCTCACCAAACTGATCTAGCCGATGAAACGTGAAACGTGATTGCCTGTTTGACAGGTTCACGTTTCACGTTTCATGCATCATAAGGGGGTAGTTATCCTGAAACCGAAAGGTCCCTGTTATGTTTCAATACATTATCCGTAGACTTCTGCTAGCGATCCCGGTTTTATTTGGTATCCTTCTGGTGACGTTTATCCTGGCCCGGTTGATTCCGGGCGATCCGTGCAAGGCCATCCTGGGTGAAAAGGCGACGCAAGCGGTGTGTGAGCGTTTCATCCGCGAGCATGGTTTGGATAAGCCCATTTATGTCCAGTTGGGTATTTACATAAGGGATGTGCTCAAGGGCGATTTTGGTGATTCGATTCGTTATAGTCGCCCCGTGAGCATCATCCTCATCGAGCGTCTGCCAATGACGGTTGAGCTAGGCGTTGTTTCAACCCTTCTGGCGGTCGTGATCGGCATCCCGATGGGTATTCTTGCCGCCGTGTATAGCAACTCCCTTGCCGATATCATCACGATGGTCGCGGCTAACATTGGGGTCTCGATGCCCGTTTACTGGTTGGGGCTGATGTTAGCGTATGTGTTTGCTCTGCTACTCAAAGATACCCCGCTCTGGCTGCCGCCGTCGGGTCGTCTCACTGCGGGTGTCGTTGCTATTCCTTTTTATGAAGTTTACAACATTGCCCTTGAGCCTGAATCGATTAAATTCCACCTCTTTGAATTCATCGCCAATATGTATATTCTAAATTCCATTATCACGTTCGATTGGCGCGTGCTTTGGGACGCGATCAAACATTTGATCTTGCCCTCGGTGGCGCTTTCGACGATCCCGATGTCCATCATTGCGCGGATGACCCGGTCGAGCATGTTGGAGGTTCTGGGGCTGGATTATATCCGCACGGCGCGCGCCAAGGGGTTGCCCAAGCCCAAGGTGGTGCTCAAACACGCTTTTCGCAATGCGATGTTGCCCGTCTTCACCATCATTGGCTTGCAGTTGGGGACGATTTTTTCCGGCGCGGTGCTGACCGAGACGATTTTTAGCCTGGCCGGCGTGGGACGGATGCTATTTGAGGCGATCACCGCGCGCGATTATCCTATCGTGCAGGCGTTCACGCTGGTGATTGCCATAGGGTACGTCGGCATGAACTTGCTGGTCGATGTGTCCTACGTCTTTATCGATCCTCGGATCAAACTGAAGTGACAAGGCCCATCACAATGTCTACTGCATCTGAACCTCCCCCCAAATCCTCACCGCGAGAAACGCCGCAGCGCTCAGCGGAAGCGGCGGCTGCCTTAAATCACAGCTTTCAGGATTATCGCGCCAACAGCTTGTGGCGGTTGATGTTGCGTCGTATTTTGCGACAACGCTCGGCTATCGTTGGTGGGGTCATCTTGGGTATGCTTGTTCTGGTTGCTGCCTTCGCTCCGGTTCTTGCACCCTACGATCCAGAGCAGGTCCTCATTGGGATCGAGCCGGTGCGGAAGCGCCAGGCCCCATGTATCCACTTGCTTGGCTGCCCCACCGATCAGCCCCAGCATTGGATGGGCATCGACGGCAACGTGCGCGATCAATTCAGCCGCGTCATTTACGGGACGCGCGTCTCGCTTTTCATCGGATTCACCACGATTGGCTTTGCCATTATCCTCGGGACCGTGCTCGGCGCGGTTTCCGGGTATGCCGGCGGGTGGGTGGATAACGTCATTATGCGGTTGATGGACGTGTTGATGGCGTTTCCCTCGCTGTTGCTGGCGATTGCGATTGTCAACGTGTTGGGGCGCGGCCTGCAAAACGCCCTGTTAGCCATCGCTATTGTCAACGTGCCGGTTTATGCGCGTGTGGTGCGCGCCAGCGTGCTTTCGATCAAGGAACAGGATTTCGTCGAAGCGTCGCGCGCATTGGGGGCCGGCCCATTCTGGATTTTGTTTGTGCGCATCCTGCCCAACGCGCTCTCCCCGCTGATTGTGCAGGGCACGCTCGGCATCGCGGGGGCGATTCTCGAAGCGGCGGCGCTCTCCTTCCTGGGGCTGGGCGCACAGCCGCCGACGCCGGAGTGGGGCTCGATGCTCGGTTCAGAGCGCAACCAGGTGTTCACCGCGCCGCATCTGGTGTTCTATCCCGGTTTGGCGATTATGATCACGGTGCTGGCCTTCAATCTGCTCGGCGACGGGTTGCGCGATGCGTTGGATCCGCGACTGAGCTTCAACAAAACAGAGCAGACGTTGTAGTTTTAAGTCGGGTAGTCGGGTAGTCGGGTAGTCGTGTAGTCGAGTAGTCGCGTAGTCGTGTAGTCAAGTAGTTGTGTAGTTGTGCAGTCGAGTAGTCAAGGTTCTAATGAGATGGGGTGAAGTGTAGTTTTCGAGCGCCATTCACAGCAAAAAAACGGGGCCTTAGCAGGCCCCGTTTTCTTGGGCGTGGAATTCATTTCCAGTCTACTTGCTGGAATTCGTTATTGACGACCTGGTAGATCCAGATTTGCGGATCGGTCAGATCGCCGTTGGTCTTGTACCGCAGGTTGTTGAGCAGCGTGGGTACACTCTCGCTGCGCAGAGCATTGGCAATCTTGGGCGCATCAAACCCGTTGGCCTTGCGCACGCCCTCGGCCAGCACCTGCATCGCCACGTAACCGTTGACCGAGTAGGTATCCGGGTTGCGATACTCCACCACCTGATACGCCTCGAACCACTTCGCGTCTGCCACGTAGCGCGGGCTGGGCGCGAAGGCGCTGACGTACATCCCCTCGGCGGTGCCATCCGAGTCATCAATCGTTGCTGCCAGAAAGACCCCGTCGCTGCCCAACATCGGCACGGTGACGCCGGCCTTGACCAGCTCGTAGCGCAAGAACGGCGCTTCAATCTCATAGCCGGCGTAGAAGATGGCGTCGGGATTGGCGGCCTGAATCTGCTGAACTTCGTTCCCGTACTGACTTTGTCCCTCTTCGACCTCAATGCGCGTGACGGCCTGCGCGCCACGGGCTTCCAATTCTTTGGTGAGCGCCGCGGCCAATCCCTGCCCGTACTCGGTGTTGTTGAACACCACCGCCACGCGCGTGGCCTTGAGGTATTCGGTCAGAAAGCGCGCGTCCACGGCGGCCTGTACGTCATCGCTGGCGTTGACGCGGAAGAAGTTGGTGTAGCCCTTCTGACTGAGGCTCTGCTCGGAGGCCGTCGGCGTGATGACGATCAGCGGCAAGTCCTTGTACAGTTCCATCGCGGCCAACGTCTGCCCGCTGTTGAGGTGGCCGATCACGGCGATGACCCGTTCACCCCTGCTGAGCGCGCCCTGAATCTCCGCCACCTGCGCGACGGCCACGTCACTGTCGGATTCGTCGTCCAGCGGGCGCACGACGACACGGTAGCCCAACAGCCCCCCGCTGCGGTTGATCTGCTCCGCCGCCAGGCGCACTCCGCCCAGCACAGTCTGCCCGCCGTTGGCCTGGAATCCGCTGAGCGGCACAGCCACATAGACGATCACGTCGCCCTTGGTCGGCTCTTTCACGGCGCTGCCCTTACACCCGGCCAGCGCTGCCATAGCGAGCACTAAGATGGTTAACCCTAAGCGTTTCATCATAGTTGGGACTTCCTCCTGTCAAGACTACAAAAGTCTCAGCACTTGTGTTCAAAGCAAGTATCTGCTCAAGCAAGCGCCTCATGAGACTTTTGTAGTCTGGCGCCTGCTGAGTCTCAGTAGATCTAATTTTGCTTGGTCTGGATCGTCAGATCCAGACCAGAACGGGGATCTGACGATCCCCTTGGAGCATTTTTGGATCTACTGAGTCTAGCCTATGCCCGGCCCCTGGTAATCGTAGACCTCGTTGAGGCTGCTGACCAGATCGTTCAACCGCGCGATCTGCTCCTGGATGTCCTGCCGCAAGCGATCCGAACGCCCGCTTTCAATATCTTGCGCGTTGATCAACTGCGCCTGGCTGTAGACCGTCGCCAGTGCCGTGTTGCTTTGCTCAAGTTGCAGTTCGGCTTGCTGCATACGGCTGTTCAGCGCCGCCAGCGACTCCATCTGTTTACGCTTACTTTCGATGACGGCCTCCAACTGCTTTTTGACTTCCGGGTTCTTTTCCAGACTTTGGCGCGACGTGAGCGCCTCCAATTCCTTAGGGACGCTGGCCCGTTCCTGAGCCAGCAGTGGGTCGTGGCGGTAGGCGTCGAGGCGCAGTGCCAGTTCATAGATTTGGCTGACCCAGTCGGCGAGCTGTCCGGCAGTGTCTTCCAGGCGGTCGCGCAGCACGCCGGCGCGCTGTTTGCTGATGTACGCCTCGATGCGGCGTTGGTATTCCAGTGCCTTTTCGACTTCGTGGCGCAATTCTGCGTCCTGCACTTTGCGCGGATTGAAGCGCTCCTGGAACAGGTCGAGCTGCACTTTGGCGTTGGCGCTGGCGTCCGTGAGGCTGGAAGTGACAATGGCGGCCACGCCCAAAACACCGAGCGCCAGCCAGCCCCAGATCGGCCACCCCGGAAGCGGCTGTGGCAGGAAGAACATCAACAGGATTACTATCCCGATGATGACGGCATTCTCCCAACGCAGAAATGCGTATTGGACGATGGCTTTGCGCGCGCGCTTTTCTATTCCAGAACGAATATCAGACATAGGCAAAATCCAATCTGCAAATGGCAAATGGCAACCATGTGATTTGCCATTTGTCATTTGCCATTCTAAAAGTATGTCGAGATGATTTTGTACAGGTCTTCGATGTCGGTTTCGGTGGCGCGGCGGTATTGACCTCCGCCCATTTCGGCCATTGAGCGCATAAATTTCTCATCGGCGTCTTTGCCAAAGGCGATGGTGAAGATGACGATCTGCTTCCCCTGTTCCTGCTGGATGCGCCGCTGCAGCGCCGACAGCGATTGGCGGCTGCTGTTCTCCTGCCCGTCGGTCATCACGACAATAGCGTTGATGGCTTCCGCGTTGCCCTCTACCAACAATCGGCTATAGGCTTCCCAAACCCCATCGATGAGGGCTGTATTGCCGGATGCGGACAACCGCTCGATGGCGGTATACAACGCCGTGCGTCCTGCCTCATCCAATGGCTGCAATGGGCGCTCAACATAGACGTTGGTGGCGAAGGTGATCAACCCCACCTGATCGCGGTCGCCGCGGATCTGGTCGACGAAAGAGCGCAGGGCCACCCGCGTCAGCCCGATTTTGTCGTTTTCCTCCATGCTGCCGCTGGTATCGACGACAAGGTAGATATTGGTAGGACGTTTGGTATACCACCAGACGTTCTGCACCACCTCCACCACGTTCGCGGCGGGGATTTGCAGCGTCGTCTGCGGCTGGCGCCGATCCACCGCGTCGCCGCTGAAGGGGCTGCCCGTCCTATCCAGGCGCACGTCGAGGTCTACCGGACGGTAGCCCACGCTCAACAACTGCTGCTGTACCTCCGCCGAGATCAGATAGTCCACGAATGCCTGGTAGGTGCGGCGCTGGTTGTCGGTGATGGGGGTTTCACCGGGCATGCCCAGTTCGAGCAGCGCCAGGGGATGGTCGGCCCACAGTGTCCCTTCCGCCGGGTAAATGGCGACGAGACGCTCGCCAGGCTGCGTTTGGTTCCACGCGATGACAACCTGCTCCTGGGCGACGAAGGCATCGAGGAAATTGCGCCCCTCCGCCGCGAGCCGCTGCACGATGACGTCCTCGCCTTCGCCGTAGAAACGCACCGTCGCCTCTACCGCGCGGACATAATCCAGCGTCGTCTGGGCGGTGGCGGCTTCCTCGGTGAGGCCGCGCGTCAGTCCGGCGCCGGCGTAGAACTCGGCCAGTGTCGCCAATAGACCGCTGGCGTGTCCGGTGCTCGGATGGTTCCACTTGAAGGTCGGATCGGCGGTGGCTTTCTGCTGGATGTCCTTCCAGCCGATATCGCGCCCCGGCCAGCCTAACCCGCGTGCCACGCTTTCCCACGCGGCGATGACGACGGGACTGGCGGCATAGCGCACCGGGTCGCCGAAACGCCGGTTGCCGATGGGGATGAGACTTTCCCCTTCACCGGCGCTGTATTGCGTTACCCAACGTTGGTCCAACTGATTGAGCCACAAACTGCTGTCGGGCGCAATTGCCTGAAACGGCGGATTCGCCAGACTTTGCTCTACCATTTTTTCGGGAACGACGGAAAGGGTGCGCACCAGCATCGGCGAACCGTCGGGGGTTTTGCGGGCCTGCGCATTGAATTGCTCCGCCAGTTTTGCCAATGTCGAGGCCATGCCTGGAGAGACGGCGACCGTCACTTCCGCTGTCGTCGAGTCCCAACCGCCCTGGCTGGTGGTCACCCCCCGCCGCTCGCGGAGGCTGTTCCACACCGACTGCCCGGCCCACGCGGTCAGAATGACGCACATGCACACCACAACGATACCGATCGCACCGATGATAAGCGTCGTGCGTTGTTTGTCGTTGAATTGGTTGCTCATTGCATCACCTTACTTCGCCACGTTCAACTGGAACCAGCGCAGCAGGGCCAGCAGCACCTCGCGGTCGGGATTGCGCATCGCGTCACTGCGCGGGACGACCATCTCTACGCCCCTGTCCTTCCACTTGACGAAGAGGCTTTCGGGGGTGGCGTCCAGCGGTACGTTGGGGTTGGTGGGACGCAGGCCGTAGGCCAGGGCCGCCTTTTGTTGCTCCTCGCTGAGCAGGAACCGCTGGAACTCCAATGCGGCGTTCTTCTCCAACGCGCTGGTCTCCGGTCCCACCCAGATGGTGAAGGGGAACTCGAACCAGGTGACGTACTGCGGATAGTAAATCTTGAGCGGATCGTCCCAGCGGGTGAGGATGCCCTGCATGTTCTGCAGGAGGTCGCTTTCGAGCAGTTGCCCGCCGTCGCCCACGCTGTAGCCGAAGAGCGCGAAGTCTTCGGCAGTGTAGGCGCTGGCGCTGCTGAAGTCGGTGACGGACCCCATTAACTCGCGCAGCCAGGTCTGGAACTGCGGATCGGTGAAGTCGGCCACGCTGATGTCGGTGCGCTTGTAGTACTCGCCGGCCGCCGCCACCATCGCGGTCAGCCCACCGGCGTTCTTGTTGGGATTGGGGACGACGAGTTTGAAGAAGCCCCACGATGGATCACCGCCCAATTCCGGCCAGCCGCCCTTGGCTACGGCAGCATCGTGGATGATGTTCCAGCTCACGCCGCCGAAGCGCTGCTCTAGCACGGTGGCGCGGCTTTCGTAGATGCCCCAGGTGAAGAGGCTGATGGCGATGGGCCGCGCGCGGTACTCACCATCGGTCAGGAAGACGTCGCGCCCCAGGCGCTCCTTGTAGGAGGCGTTCGCCAGTTCCACCAGGTAGCGGCTGTCGGGAATCCAGGCGGTGGGGAAGTTCTTCAGGGCAGCTTTTTCTGCCTCGGTCAAGCTCTCCATCGTCTTGCCGGCTTCGAGCGCGCCGAAGTCGTTGCGGTCCCAGCGGCCCAGGGCGGTGAGACCGTCCATCGGCGTGATCTCGACCTTGACGGGGACGCCGTTCAATGTGGGGTTGGTGGCGTTATAGGCCGTGGCGGCATCGCGCACCCACGGTTCCACCGGCAGGGCGGTGAGCACCCGCACGGTGATGGTCTCGGGCGCGACGAGGACCAGTTCCGTCTCGTCGGGTGAATTGCCGCCGGTCACGATGCGCGCGACCACCGAAACCCCAATAATCAACAAAACGACGACTAAAATGCCTATAAAAATCCAACGCGTGCGTTCCATGCCGTTTTTATGCCTCCCGTGCGCTCGACGGATCGAACGGACTACGACGATGCGCGCTCAAACGTGTGCTCTTTTTCTGTCAGCAGATTGAGCGGATTAAGCAGATTCAGTAGATCAATCAAAGACTACAAAAGTCTCAGCTGGTACTTCGCTTTGCAGACTTGTTGTTTAGCGTACACATCGGCTCAACCAGGTACCTCGTGAGACTTTTGTAGTCTGGTTCCTGCTTACCTTTACGTGTTCTTCAGTTGATAAGCGGAAGAAAAATTGGCGCGTGTTTGTCCTGTTTCCGTTCCGCAATCACTCCGCCGATGATGGCGGTAAGGGACAAACGCATTTTTGCGGCGTTTGTCCCTTCTCTACGGATTCTTTACTCGCTCAAACCGAGCTTCTTGCGGCGTTCGGCAAGTTGGGCATCGAGAGTTTTGCGATCGAGGATGTCGTCGATTTGCGCATCGAGGTTGGTCGCGCGCATTTCGACGGCGGTGGAAGCTTTGTCCAACCGTGCGTAGACGCTCTCCGCGATCCGGCTGATGTCCGAATCGCCCGATCCCATCAGCGCGTCCAAACCTTTCATCGCCTTGACAGAGATTTCCTTACTCTTGGCCAGTTCAAGCAGGGCCTGCAGTTCTTCGCGCTGCTGCTTCATCGTCGCCAGCCGGGCTTCCAGCTTGACCTTGGCATCCAGCAGCTTCTGGTACTCGCTGTCTTGACGGGCGACTTGCTCGCGGTAGGTCTCGATCAGGCGTTGCGTGCTGTTGAGCTTGCTCTGCACGGCCGTGGCTGAGGTCTCATTGCCTTCCAGCAGGAACGCGTCGATGGCGCGGTCCAGTTCCTGGGCCTTCTGCTCGAAATCGGCGAGCTTGCGCTTGAGGGATTTGACTTCCCCACCGACGGTGGCGGCGGCGTCCTCCAAATCGGCCAGACTGTCTTCCACCTGGCGAATGTATTGATCGATCACGGCGACGCTGTTGTTCTTGAGCGCCCTATCGACCAGCGAGTGGAGATTTGCCGAAATCAACGTGGATACTTTTTCCAATAAGGTTGCCATTGTGTTTGCCTCCTGCGTGATATGCTTCTGATTCTGTCTTACTGTTAAGTGTAACGTTGAACCGTTACTTTGTCAAAGTGGCTTTGCCGTAAAAAAGCCATTTTCGACACTCTTATTACGCCAATTGTGTGACAAAGTTGCAACCCTGCCCTCTCACTTTTTGCCTGTCTACCGTTTACAAGGGCTTTATCGTTCTTGTCACCGTTCCCGTATTTCGCTTCAAGCGGATCGTCTCCGCGTTTTGTGACCCATTTCAGCTTAAAACGGGGAACTGGCGTTCCCCTCGGAGCAAGCATGATAAGACCCCGCCGTTTACCGAATTCGCTTGCCATCTTCGCGGTTCTGGGTATAATGGCGTTTGTACCTGCCACCCTAGCTCAATCGGCAGAGCAGACGCTTCGTAAGCGCCAGGTTTTGGGTTCAATTCCCAAGGGTGGCTCTCTCCGGCCCCGGAGTTGACGGGGCCTTTTTTGTAGCTCAGTGGCGAAGGAAACTATGCGGGCGCGGCAGATACTTAACCAGGTGTGGCAGTGGCTCGGTGCGGATAGAAGACTGGTCGAGGCCCTCATTGTGTTGTTGATCATCCAGGCCATTGTGCTGTTTCTCCCTCAGGCTCCGGTAGCGATTTCCACCAGCCCTGTTTACGCGCGCTGGCTTGCCGGGCTGCGCCCGACGCTCAAAACGTGGACGACCCCTCTGGCGATGGCGGGCCTGTTGACGTTGCGCACGTCGTTGTGGATGCGCATCTTCCTGGCGTGGTTGGCGCTGATCGTGGCCGTGCGCTGCGCCGATCTGTTTGAACACTGGAAGGAGAACACACCCTCACAACGCCGGTTGCAAGTGTTGGCGTGTGTCGCCGGTGTGTTTATTATCGCCGGGTGGGGGATACAGACAGTGTGGGGTTGGAAGCAGTCGGATGTGATCGTATGGCCTGCCACACCTATCACCATCCCGCAGCGTGGATTGACGCTACCGGCGCGCGGTGAGGTTTCCCCTAACCGGTTGATTCCGTTGCTAACAGAGCGATATGGACTATACTTTGTTCCCAAAGGGAGCAGCGTGGGACTGGTGGTGCGAGCGTTGGATGAACAGGGACAGGTTTTGCCCCTGTCACCTTCGTCGCGCGAAGAGCCACAAGAGGAATTGCGCCTGGCGTTGACCGTTGAAGCACCGGAAGCCTACTTTGCGCTCTCCCAAGTTGGCTACGTTTTCCGCATCAGCCGGCTGCGTGAGACCGCCGCCCCGCTTCAGGTGCAGGTCTACCGCAGTGCCGACGGTAAGCTGCTGGCGGAGACGGCGATGCAGGACGATGGCGCATTGTTCGCCGATAATGTTCGGTTGGAGTTACAGCGGAACGCGCTGCCGAGCTTTGAGGCGGTGTACAATCCCGGCGCGCCGCTGGAGGCGGTGGGGCTGCTGGCGCTGCTGGTTGCCATCCTGGGCGTTTATCATCTGCACTGCAGGCCGTCCGGGCAGCCTGCAAACGAAGCGCCAGACGATGCGCATGCGTCAACGGATTGAACAGACTAAACAGACTTTTTAACCATGACGCGCTTTGAAAATTGCGACTACACGACGACTTGACTAAACCCGACTGTTCGACTACAAGACTGACGACTATGCGACTATTTTCGAGGGAGGTTTTATGCGTTCGATTATCATTGGCGTAGCGGGGGGAACCGGGTCTGGCAAGACCACGGTGGCGAATCGCATCCTGGAGCGCGTTGGCACGGAGCATATTGCGTGTATTCCGCACGATGCGTATTACAAGGATTTGCGTCACCTGACGCTGGAGGAACGCCAGAATCTGAACTTCGATCACCCGGACGCGCTGGAAACCAGCCTGATGATCGAGCATCTGACCTTGTTGCGCAACGGCTATCCTGCCGAAATTCCCGTCTACGATTTCACCCGGCACGCGCGCACCGATGAGACGATCCACGTGGAGCCGGCGCCCATCGTGTTGGTGGAAGGCATTCTCATTTTCGCCGAGCCGGCTTTGCGCAAGCTGTTCGATGTCAAGTTGTTCATCGACACGGACGCGGACATCCGCTTGATTCGTCGCCTCCAGCGCGACATGCAGGAACGCGGACGGACGTTCGAGTCGGTGATTTCGCAGTACTTGACGACGGTGCGTCCCATGCATATGGAGTTCGTGGAACCGAGCAAACGGTATGCCGATGTGATCATCCCGGAAGGTGGCTTCAATGAGGTGGCGATTGAGATGGTGGCGGCGCGGATACGAGGGTTACTGGAAGAGCGGGGGTAATCTTTGTCAGCAGATTAAGCGGATTGAGCAGATTTTTTACTTGTCAGTACAAAAATCCGCTTAATCTGCTAAATCTGCTGAAGAGGAAAAGGATGGCGCGACAATATGCATGATAATGTGAGAATTCACCCGACGGCGGACGTCTCGGACAAGGCGCACATTGGCGCGGGGACGAGTATCTGGCATCAGTGCCAGGTGCGTGAGGATGCGCAGATCGGCCAAAATTGTATCCTCGGCAAGGGTGTTTACGTGGATTTTGGCGTGCGGCTTGGTAACAATGTCAAGATACAGAATTACGTCTCGATTTATCACGGCGTCGAGATTGAGGATGGCGTTTTCGTCGGCCCGCACGTATGCTTCACTAACGACAATCTGCCGCGCGCGGTGAATCCCGACGGGTCGCTCAAGGCTGCCGACGATTGGGTGTTGGGGCGGATTGTGGTCAAGCGCGGGGCGGCGCTCGGCGCGAATGCCACGATCCTGCCCAAAGTCGTCATCGGCGAATGGGCGATGGTGGGCGCGGGCGCGGTCGTCACCAAAGATGTGCCTGCGCACGGATTGGTGGTTGGCAATCCGGCGCGGCTGATCGGATTTGTGTGCGCGTGCGGACGCCAGTTGGTTGCCGACCACGAGGAAGGCGACAACATGCTGGCGCAGTGTCCCAACTGTCACGAAATACTTTCTATACCATTAACATTCTGGAGGCAAGCGCCGTGATTCCCATTGCGAAACCCCTGATCGGGGATGAAGAAAAACAGGCGGTCCTTGAAGTTCTGGATTCTGGCATGTTGGCACAAGGCCCACGTGTCAAGGCATTTGAGGAAGCCTTCGCCGCGATGTGCGGCGTGCAGCACGCGATTGCGACGAGTAGTGGGACGACGGCGCTGCATGTGGCGCTGCTGGCGCATGGCATCGGGCCTGGCGATGAAGTCATCACCTCACCGTTTACGTTCATCGCCTCGGCGAACAGCATTTTGTATGTCGGCGCGAAGCCGGTGTTTGTGGATATTGATCCTGTGACATTCAATGTAGACCCGGCGCGCATCGAGGCCGCCATCACGCCGCGCACGAAGGCCATTTTGCCGGTGCATCTATTTGGGCTGATGGCCGATATGGAGGCGATTCAGGCCATCGCCGCCAGGCACGGTTTAGTCGTGATTGAAGATGCCTGCCAGTCGCACGGGGCGTCTCTGCATGGAAAGCGCGCCGGCGCGTGGGGCACGGGCACATTCTCGCTGTATCCTACCAAAAACATTACCTCGGCGGAAGGCGGCATGATCACCACAAACGACGCGCGCATCGCCGAGAACTGCCAGGTGATTCGTCAGCATGGGATGCGACGGCGGTATTATCACGATGAATTGGGGTTCAACTTCCGCATGACCGACATTCACGCCGCCATCGGCCTGGCGCAATTGCACAAGTTGGAGCAGTTCAACGCAGCGCGAGTCGCCAATGCGCGTTATCTCAACGCGAACCTGCGCGGGGTTGGCGTCCCGACGATACCCGCTGGCTACGTCCATGTTTTCCATCAATACACCATCCGCGTCCCGGGCGGACGGCGCGATGCTCTGGCAGAACACCTGAAGGCCAATGGGATCGGCTTCGGCATCTATTATCCCGTGGCGATTCATCAACAGACGTATTACACACAGCAGTTGGGTTACAACCAGTATCTGCCAGAGGCCGAACGCGCTACCGCGGAAGTGTTGTCGTTGCCCGTGCATCCAGCGTTGTCCCCAACAGACCTGGAAGCGATTGTCGCCGCGGTCAACGGTTTTATGGGGGGGGCATGAGCGGAGAGTTGAAGGCCGCGGTGATCGGCGTCGGTGCGATGGGACGCAATCACGTGCGCGTTTACACAGAGATCGCTCAGACCAAACTTGTCGGTGTGGCGGATGCCAACCCACAAACGGGGCAACAAGTCGCTGCCAGGCACGGCATTCCGGCCTACGCGGATTACCGCGAACTCTTGGAACGCGAAAAACCGGACGTGGTCACAGTCGCCGTTCCCACGTGCGATCACCGGGAAGTGGCACAAACGGCGATGGCGGCCGGCGCGGATGTGCTGGTGGAAAAGCCCATCGCTGCCACCGTGGAAGAGGCGCAGGCACTCATTGCGTGCGCGCAGACGTTGGGCCGCCGGTTGATGGTCGGCCATATTGTGCGCTTCAGCCCGGCGATCCAGGCGTTGAAGGAACACCTGGCGGCCGGTGAGCTGGGGAAAATCTTCCAGATTGTGTGCCGGCGTGTGGGGCCATTTCCGCCCCGCGTCCGCGACGTGGGTGTCGTTGTTGATCTGGCCCCGCACGATTTGGACGTGATGCGCTTCATCAGTGGTGCAGAGCCAACGCGCGTGTTCGCCGAGACGGAGCAGCGCATCCACACGGAGCACGAGGATTTGATGACGGCGCTGTTGCGCTTCGACAATGAAATGACCGGCGTGTTGGACATCAACTGGCTGACGCCGCAAAAAGTGCGTGAAGTCACAGTGCTTGGTGAACAAGGGATGTTCCGCGCCGACGATCTCACGCAAGACCTTTTCTTCCACGAGAACAGCGAGGCAAACGGTATGGCCTGGGGGCATCTCAGCATTCTCAAGGGCGTGAGTGAAGGGCGCATGGTGCGCTATCCCATCCAACGCTACGAGCCATTGCGGGCGGAACTGGAAGCCTTTGCCTCCGCCGTGTTAAACGATACGCCGGTACCGGTGAGTGGCGCAGATGGGTTGGCGGCGTTGCGGCTGGCGTTGGCGGTGGTCGAATCCGGCAAAACGCATCAGGTCATCGCGGTGTAAGCATGAGTTTGTGCGCTGTGCAAGAGAAAATCGCTGCGAAGACCGCGCGCATTGGCGTGATCGGGTTAGGCTATGTGGGCTTACCGGTGGCGTGTTTGTTCGCCGAGGCCGGGTTCGACGTGGTGGGGCTGGATGTCAAGGCAGATCGCGTAGATGCGATCAATGCCGGTGTTTCCCCTATCGAAGGGCGCGAACCGGGGCTGGCGGAGCTGCTGGCGGACGTTGTTGCCGGCGGGCGCCTGCGGGCGACGACGGAGTACGCCGCCTTGCAAGAGTGCGACGTGGTCACCATCAACGTGGAAACGCCGGTGGATGAACAACACACACCGCGCTACGTGGCGCTGCGCAGCGCGCTGCGCGATCTCGGCCCCGTCCTCAAAGCCGGCGCGTTGGTGATTGTCGAGTCCACCATCGCTCCCGGCACGATGGCGCGCCTGGTGAAACCGTTGCTGGAAGAAGCGTCCGGCAAACGCGCTAACGTTGATTTTTACCTTGGCCACTGCCCGGAGCGGGTGATGCCGGGGAAGCTGCTCACCAACCTGCGCGGCGTGAGTCGCGTCTGCGGCGGCGAGACGCCGGAAACGGCACAGACGATGATCGCATTGTACCGTCATATTGTCCAGGCCGATCTCGATCCGACGGATTGCGTGACGGCGGAACTGGTCAAGACGGCGGAGAACGCCTACCGCGACGTGAACATTGCGTTCGCCAACGAGGTGGCGCTCATTTGTGAGGCCGTGGGTGGGGATGTGTGGAAAGTGCGCGAGCTGGTCAATAAGTCGCCAGGGCGGAATATGTTAATGCCAGGTGCGGGGGTAGGCGGGCATTGTATCCCCAAAGACCCGTGGCTGTTGGCATATCAGGCGCAACAAACGGGCGTTCCTATCCGTCTCATCGCAGCGGCACGCGCAGTGAACGATGGAATGCCGTTGCACATCGTCGCCTTGCTCGAAGACGCGCTGCGCGAGGCCGGCAGGCCGTTGGAAGGCATGCGCCTCCTGGTGCTCGGCTACGCCTATCTCGAAGATTCCGACGATACGCGCAACAGTCCAAGCGAAGTGTTGGTAGCGGCCTTGCGCGAACGCGGCGCGGAGGTGGTGATCCACGATCCGTATGTGGTGGGGTATCAGGGCGATGTCTATGCGCTGGCGGAAGGGTGCGCTGCGGTGGTGGTGATGGTAGCGCACAGCGAATACAAAACGCTCGATCTGGCGGCGCTCAAAGCGGCGCTGCGCGCGCCGGTGTTGGTGGATGGACGACGCGTGTTTCCCCAGGCTGTGGGCTGGATTTATCGCGGTGTAGGTGAGAGTATCTGGTAGACGCGGATGAGGAAACAGTTGATGAACCATAGAGCCTCCGGCAACGGGCAACCGGTCGAAGATGATTTCGATTACGCAGCCAGCCGGGCCTATTTGCAGGAAAAGCAGATGGCTTTGCAGGCCAAGCGTCTCGCGTTATGGCAGCAAGCCCAGGAAGATGCGCAAAAGATCATAGAGATGATTATTCGTCGTTATGATCCGCAATACATCATTCAATGGGGATCTGTTCTCGAACCGGAGCATTTTTCCGAGGCATCCGACATTGACTTAGCTGTTGCCGGTGTTGAGCCCGTTTTGTTTCTACGATTGTTAGCCGATGCCGAAGTGATGACTGAGTTTTCTTTAGATTTAATCCGCTGGGAAGAAATTCAGCCGGCCTTTCAAAAAGTGATTAGGGCGAAAGGAAAGGTCGTCTATGCCAAGAACTGAATTGTTATTGCTTATCGGAGAGATTCGGGAAGGCAAAGTGGCGCTCAATACCATCCAACAGATGTATGTTGCTTATCACCCCGCCTTTATAGACGAACAAAAGCGCGAATTGCGGGATGCCGTCATGTTAGCCGAAATTCTCACGAACACGTATACCTGCATTGAGACGATCTTATTCCGCATTGCCAGAGTGTTCGAGAATCATTTGGATGCGCGCGGATGGCACAAAGAGTTATTACACAAAATGCGGGTGGAGATACCGGGCGTTCGCAAAGCTGTGTTGTCGCCAGAAACTTACGCTTTGCTGGATGAATTGCGCCGCTTCCGCCATTTCCGCAGGTATTATTATGACTTCAATTATGATTGGGGGCGTTTGGACTACCTGAAATCGGTGTATGAAAGGGTGCTGCCCCTCATTCAACAAGACCTGGATGATTATGCCGCCTTTCTGCTCACCCTGGCGAGCGAAGCGGGGGATTGACCCTTGATGAAAATTGTCTCGATTGTTGGGGCGCGTCCGCAGTTTATCAAAGCCGCGCCGGTGAGCCGGATTTTACGCCAGATGCACACGGAAGTACTGGTCCATACCGGTCAGCACTACGACGACAATATGTCGGCGGTGTTCTTCGCCGAACTGGGTTTGCCGCAGCCGGACGTGAACCTGGGGTTGGCTCTGCTCCGCACGGGGCGCAAACCGGAGTGATGCTGGCGGGTATTGAGCAGGTGTTGCTGACCGAAAAGCCGGATTGGACGCTGGTGTACGGCGACACGAATTCGACGCTGGCGGGGGCGCTGGCGGCGGCCAAACTGCACAGGTGGAAGGCATTCTCATTTCCACCGAGCCGGCTTTACGCAAGCTATTTAATGTCAAACTGTTCATTGACCCGGATGCGGACATTCGCTTGATTCGCCGCCTCCAGCGCGACATGCAGGAACACGGATGGACGTTCGAGTCGGTGGTTTCGCAGTACTTGACGACGGTATGTGCCAGGTATATGGAATTCGTGGAACCGCGTAAGCGTTATGCCGATGTGATTATCCCGGAAGGTGGCTTCAATGAGGTGGCGATCGAGATGGTGGCGGCGCGCACTCGGGGGTTGTTGGAGGAGCGGGGATAACACCTAGCTCGAGATTCTTGATGTCTCACATAGCGTTGCACTGGGTTATGATGGTGCATAACGGAATTGTTGGTGGTAAATTTGGTCGTTATTTGGATTCACACATCAATCGTGCAACAGCAAAGTGGTAAGCATGCATCAGTTCCGAAAACTCACCTCAAAGCAATATCAACAACTTGGGCATGAGTTTTTTTGGATTGGATTGGGGCAGGCGCTGGCAACGCTGGGATCATTGGTGGGAGTGCGCCTGCTGACGGGGGCGCTCTCCCCCGAGGTGTATGGCGAACTGGCGTTGGGGCTGACACTGGCGACGCTCTTGAACCAAGTGTTGCTAGGACCGTTGAGTGGGGCTGCCCTGCGGTTTTTCGCGCCGGCGCGTGAAGCCAATGAACTGGGAGCCTTTCTGACGGGCTTGCGCCGGTTGTTATCCAAAGCGACCGGTATCGTCGGGTTAGCGGCGGTAGTTGCAGCTCTGGCCTTATGGCTTGCCGGGCAGATCCATTGGCTGGGATTAGGAGCAACGGCCCTGGGATACGCTCTGCTCTCCGGGTATAACGCCACTTTAAATAGTCTGCAAAATGCCGCCCGGCAAAGAACGATTGTAGCCTGGCACCAGGCGCTCTATGCATGGGCCTATCCTTTGACGGCGATGGGGCTGGTCAGATGGCTGGGGGTCAGTAGCGCCACGGCGATGCTAGGGTATATGTCCTCTATGGCGTTGGTGATCATTTCACAACTGTGGTTTTTCCGCCGCGTCACCTGGCCCGTGGCGGAGACCGCAAGGGGCGGATCAGGAGGACGGAATGCCTGGGAGGCGCGTCTGTTTACCTATGCCTGGCCCTTTGCCACGTGGGGGATTTTTACCTGGGCGCAGATGAGTTCTGATCGCTGGGGACTGCAAATGTTTGGGGCAACGCAAGAGGTGGGGTTATATGCCGTGGTCTACCAGTTGGGATATAACCCGATCACCATTCTGACCGGATTGATGGTGCAGTTGGTAGCGCCGGTGCTCTTTCAACGAGCGGGAGATGCCTCCGATACCGAGCGGGTGAAACAGGTTCACATCATCAACTGGCGACTGACCATGGGGGCGCTACTATTGACCGGCATGGCAACGCTGGGCGCGCTGGGCCTGCATCGTTTGGTATTCCAGTGGTTGGTAGCGCCGGATTATCGTGAGGTATCCTGGCTGTTGCCGGGGATGGTAATGGCCGGCGGCCTCTTCGCCACTGGCCAATTTGCGACGATCTCTCTGCTCAGCGACGTTAAAACGCGCCATCTCATCGCGCCCAAGATTGTGGCGGCCCTGATAGGGGTGCTGTTGAACCTCATTGGCGCCATTGGATGGGGCATCACCGGCGTCGTGGGAGCCGGCATAATTGCCAATGCCATCTACCTGGTCTGGATCCTCTGGCTGGTCAGAAAACAGCGCCTTCAGATTCAAGCGACGGGGTAAAACGCTATGCGGCCCTATCTACACACGACCTATCGTTGGCTGGTTCAGTTGGCAGACCCCCTCAGAATGGTGCGGGGGGTGGTCAACCTGGGGGCTTATCTGAAAGACTGGCGCCGATACGCGCGGCTTCCGGGCGCAGAGCCGGTGCGGTGGATAGACTCCTGGCCGCAACTGCACGACCGAACCGCAACAACGCCTTTTGACCCCCATTACTTTTGGATGAATGGCTGGGCCATGCGACGCATCGTGGCCCAACACCCCACCCAACATCTGGACATTGGCTCGCAGGTCGTGTTTGTCAACCTGCTCAGCGCCGTTCTCCCCGTCATATTTGTGGATTACCGCCCCCTGGCAGCAAACGTCGCGGGCCTGACCAGTTGCAGCGGCGACATCCTGCGCCTGCCTTTTGCCGATGGCACGGTGACGTCCCTTTCCTGCCTGCACGTCGCCGAGCATATCGGCCTGGGGCGCTACGGCGACCCACTTAATCCCGACGGCACGCGCCTGGCCTGCGCCGAGTTGCGCCGGGTGCTGGCGCCGGGCGGCAATCTTTATTTTGCTTTGCCCGTGGGCCGGCCGCGAGTTTGCTTTAACTCGCTCCGTATGCACGCCGCGCGAACCATTATGGCGTATTTTGACGGCCTGGAATTGGTCGAGTTTTCGGGTATCCACGATGACGGCCGTTTCGTGGAGCGGGTCGGACTGGACACATTCACCGACAGCGCCTACGCCTGTGGGCTATTCTGGTTTAAGAAAGGATAGGAGAAAGCTCCCTTATGCCCCACAAAATTTCACTCGGCAAATGGGTGGATGCATTGCCCGCCAATGCGCTGCTGTATCGCTTTTGCAAGCGTTACGTGGATCACTATCACGGCGAAAACAACCCCGATATGCACACCAACGGCGAGTTAGCCTGGCTGCGCCAGGTTCTCCCTCACTGCAAAGTCGTGTTTGACGTCGGCGCCAACGTTGGCAACTGGACGGCGCTGGCGCTGAGTCTGAATCCGGCCCTGCACGTCCACTGCTTCGAGCCGAGCGCGGCGACCTTTCGGCATCTGCAAGCCCGCGCGTTTGAGAAAGGCCAGGTTTCACTCAACCCCCTGGGGTTGAGCGCTTCTCCTGGCGAAATGACGCTGCATCTATTTGGAGAAGCAGCGGGGACCAACTCGCTCTATCGGCGAGAGGGGTTGCCCATCGAGCAGACGCAGACCGAGCAGATCCATTTGGACACACTGGATGCCTATTGCCAAAGGGAAAATGTCACCCACATTGATTTGCTGAAAATGGACGTGGAAGGCCATGAATTGAGGGTATTACAAGAGGCAGCGCAAATGCTCTCCCAGGGCAAAATCCAGCGAATCCAGTTCGAGTACGGCGGCAGTTACATTGACGCGCGCATTTTGTTGAAGGATATGTTTGAGCTTTTGACCTCGTATGGGTATCGGCTTCACAAGCTCTACCCCCGCCAACTGCGTCCCGTAGACCACTACGAGCAACGCTTGGAAAATTTCCAATATCAGAATTGGGTCGCAATAAAGTGAGAGTGATGATGGATAAGCTGCCGGTTGCACAGCGCAAGTTGCGCATCTTCTACGCCGCCGCCGACGCGGCCACGGCGCAAGTCCCCGGCTCGCGGATCTGGTACTACAATTTGTACCAGCCGCTCTGCGATCTGGGGCACGAAGTGCTGCGCTTCAACTATGATCTGACGGAACATACCCGTCACCACGATCTCAACGTCCCGGCGCACCGGGCCTTTGTGGAGCAAAACCGCCCGCGCCTGGAACAAGCCCTGCTGGAACAAATTGAGCGCGCGCATCGGGAGCGCCCCATAGACCTGTTCTTCAGCTATTTCTACTCCGCCGACGTCACCCCGGAAACCATCCGCAAAATTCGCGCCCTGGGCATTGTGACGGTGAACTGGTATTGCAACGGCTCCTATCAATTCCACTTGGTCGCCGACATTGCGCCGGCTTACGATTACTGCCTGGTTCCCGAAAAATTCCGCCTGGACGATTACCGGCGCATCGGGGCCAACCCCATCTACAATCAAGAAGCTGCGAACCCCAACATCTACAAACCCTACCCACTGCCGGTCGAATTCGATGTCACGTTTGTGGGGCAGAAATACGGCGACCGCCCGGCATACATCAAGTATTTGCTGGATCAGGGCATTGACGTGCGCGTCTGGGGACCGCAGTGGCGGGAACCGGCCTCGCAAATCCCACTTTGGCGTTTGATCGGCAGCCGCATCAAGCGCTTCCTCTTCGGCCACGAGCCGCTATTTCCCCCCAGAATACCGGCGGAACGGTGCGGCCCGCCGTTGAGCGACGAAGCGTTGGTGCAGATGTACAGCCGCAGCAAAATCAACCTGGGCTTTTCGAGCGTAGCCGATACCACCACCGGCATCAAACAGGTGCGGCTGCGGGACTTTGAAGTCCCCATGAGCGGGGGCTTCTACATGGTCGAGTACATGCAGGAATTGGAAGAGTTCTTTGAGATCGGCAAAGAGATCGTGTGTTATCAAGGCAAAAAAGACCTGGCCGAAAAAATCAAGTATTATCTGGCGCACGACGCGGAGCGCGAACACATTCGCCAGGCCGGCCTGGAACGCGCGCGCCGCGATCACACCTGGCATAAGCGCTTCCAGGATAGTTTCGCGCAGATGGGATTGAGCTGAAACCCCACCGGAGCAAAACCATGCCAGAAGTCAGTGTGAATATGAGCGTCTACAACGGCGAAGTCTATCTGAAAGCCGCCGTAGACAGCGTGTTAAACCAGACCTTCTCCGATTTCGAGCTGATCATTGTGGATGATGGCTCCACCGATCGCACCGCGGAAATTTTGGCCGGCTATACCGACCCCCGAATTCGAGTTATCACCCAGACGAACCACGGCATCTCTTACGCGCGCAACCAGGCCCTCAAAGCCTCGCAGGGGGACTTCATCGCCGTGATGGATGCCGACGACGAGTCACTCCCGACCCGTTTAGAGCGCCAGGTGGCGTTTATGCGCGCCCATCCCGAGGTAGGACTGCTGGGCAGCGCGGCGTTTTTTCGGGATGAACTGGCAGGGCGGACATGGGAATATTCCCCGGCCCTCACGGATGAAGAATTACGCGCCGGCTTTGTCAAAGGCAATCCGTTCATCCATACCTCCATCATGATGCGCCGCCCCCTGCTGGAGCTCGTCGGGGGATACAACGAAGCTTTCCCCTTCCTGGTGGACTACGAACTCTACACGCGACTGGCGCCCCACACCCGCATGGCGAATTTGCCGGAACCGCAGGTGATACGACGCTACCGTATGGGATCGGTCTCCACGACCCTGCGCACCGAATTGCTGCGGTTACGGCTGCGGCTACGCATCCATTATCGGATTTTTCGCACGGGGAAATATCCACCGTATTACTTTGGCTACGTATTGCGCCCTATTGCGTTCGCCCTCATCGAATTAGGGCCTAAGTTAAAAAAGAGGAAATCATGAATGCCGCCACACCTCCGGGAAAAAGCCGTCACCAGCCAATCACCCGCGTCGCCGTGCTCTGGGCGCACGTCACCGGCTACCTCCAGGCCGCGCTCCGGGCTTTGCTGGCGGACGAGGCGGTGCGTTTGCTCGTCGTCCAAAACGCCGGAGAGACCAACGCGCGTTTCGACGTCTTCTCGCACGAACGGTGTGAGTTCATCGAAATGGCGGAACAGTCCCCCGACACGACGAATTGGATGGCTCGGCTGCAAGCCTTTGCGCCGGAGATAGCGCTTATCACGGGGAATCCCTATCCCCATTATTTACGCGCCGCGCGTCTGCTGCACGCGCAGGGCGCGATCACGGTCTGGGCGAACGACCGCATCTTGCGCGTGCCGCTGCGCGACGCCTACCAGATGGCGCAGGGTCGCATCGGACGGCGCTGGCGATTCTATGAGGCCGCGTTGGTGCCCGGCTACGCCGCGACGCAGTATGCGCGCGCGATCGGTTTTCCAGAGGCGCGCATCTTCCAGGGATTGTACACGTGCGACACGGCCCTTTACCACCCCGTGGGACTTGCGCGCCATAGCGACGTCCAGAACCCTGCCTGGCCGCGCGTCTTTCTATTCTTAGGCCAATTCATTGAGCGCAAAGGGGTGGACGTTCTCATGCGGGCGTATCAACGGTATCGGGAGATGACCGACGCGCCCTGGGAACTGTGGTGTGCGGGCGCCGGCCCCCTGGAGCATTTATTCGCCGCGCAGGAAGGCGTCAAACGGCTGGGGTTTCTCTCTCCCCAGGCTTGCGCCGAGGTGATGGGGCAGGTGGGGGCATTGGTGTTACCCTCTCGCTGGGATCATTGGGGAGTGGTCATTCATGAGGCGACGTGCGCCGGATTGCCCGTGATCACCACCAATCGGTGTTACGCGGCAGTGGAACTGGTGCAGACCGGGTACAATGGCTACGTAGTGGATGTCGGCAATGCACAGGGTTTGACGCACGCCCTGTTGTCATGTTCCGAGCCGGCGCGCGCGCAAGAGATGGGGAAGAACAGCCTGCGCTTATCCTATCGGTTTACCCCAGAATTGTTTGCCTGGCAAGTCCTGGAAAATATCCCTTCTATAGTGCGCATTGCCCCATGAACCTGCTGATCATCACGCCCCTCTACCCCCCGGCCCTCGGCGGCGCGGCGACCTATTTCAAGCAGCTCGCGCCCTGCCTGGTGGAGCATGATGAAATCACGCAGCTTACGGTACTCACCGAACGTATGCCCGGCCAACCGCAAGTACAGGGGGACGGAAAACTCCGACTGCTGCGCCGGCTGCCCAATCGGATCAGTTCGGGGCAGAAGTCCTTTGTCCTCCATAGTGCGACCTACATCCTTACCCAGCTATGGTTTGCGATTAACCTGCGCGCGCTGGTGCGTAACTACGCGGTAGACATCGTCCACTTTCACACCCGTTACCGGGGGCGGTGGTTTTACCACGCCCTTCGCGCTCTTCCCGTCCCGGTCGTTGCCGACTTGCGCGACAAGCTGAGCGATCCGGCGCAGTTGGCGGAAGTCGCCGATTGTGTGCTGTGCTGCGGCGATGGGGTGTACGCTTTTGCGCTGGCGGGCGGCTGTCCGCCCGCGCAAGCCGCCCTGATCCCCAACCTCTTTATGCCGCCGCCCCTGCCTGCCCCGGAAGCCGTCACACTGTGCAAACGCCGCTACAAACTAGAGGACCACCCCTACCTTCTCTTCATTGGGGACATCACCTACAACAAAGGCGTGTACGACCTCCTGGAAGCTTACCGGGGTTGGCAGAAACACCACCCAGATACCCGCCTGGTCCTGGCGGGCGTCAATCAGGAAGGGACACGATTTCTCAATCAGGTTCAACAAACTCCAGGAGCCTCCTATCTGGGGCGTATTTCTCATGCCGATGTGCTGTGCTTAATGCGTGGGGCGGAAATGGTCGTTTTACCTTCCCGCTCCGAAGGCCTGCCGACGGTGATTTTGGAGGCAATAGCGATGGAAACCAAGGTCATCTGCCCGCCTGGAATTCCAGAATTTGAACGCCATCTGCCGAACTTTGTGCTGCCTGAAGTTAGTACGCCCGCCATTCTTGAGATGTTCAATAAGGTGTGGACTTATCCCTATCGCCCAACCTACCCTTTTGCCGAACACCATATCCACCGGGTTGGGGAAGCGCTTATTAGACTATACACATCCCTGGGTTGATGCAGTAGCCCTTGCCTCTCTTGCCGATTTTCCCCAACACGTTACAATACAGACTGTGTCATAGATTCGCTATCGAAGAGTGGAGTAGCCGTGCAATCTCGACTATTTGTGGTATCATGATGGCAAAAATGTAAGCATGTTATCACAACGAGGAGCGCCATGATCCGTACTCAAATTCAGCTGGAAGAACGGCAATATCACGTGCTCAAAGAACTGTCGGCTCACTATCAAGTCCCCGTAGCCGAACTGGTGCGCGAGGCGGTAGACCTATTGCTGAAGACGAAGCGCGAGGTCGTGGTTCCCGCGGATGAACGCCGGCGCCGCGCTCTTGCTGCTGTGGGACGGTATCATAGTGAGTTGTCTGATCTGGCGGAGAATCACGATCTTTATCTGGCGCAAGCCTACGAGGATGCAGCGCCATGATTTTTGTTGACACTTCTGCATTTCTGGCAATCCTGAATAGTGGGGATCGCTTTCACGCTCCGGCAGGCGCAGCCTGGCGGACATGGATAACTCAGGACCAGCGGTTGATCACCAGTAACTACATTGTGCTTGAAGCGACGGCTTTGGTGCAGCATCGCCTGGGTGTGGATGCCGTGGCGACATTGCACAATGATATATTACCTTTACTCCATATAGAATGGATTGATGTTGCCTTGCACAATCTAGGAGTGAACGCTTTGTTGACCCATCGCCAACGTCAGCTTAGTCTGGTGGACTGTACCAGCTTTGCCTTGATGCGGCATTTGGGTATTCGTCACGTGTTTACCTTTGACCGTCATTTCGCTGAACAGGGATTTATCTGTCTCCCCTAAAAACGCCTATGGAAAAACCAATGAAAACAACTGTCATCGTCCCCACTTATAATGAAAAGGAAAACATAGAGTCGCTCGTCGCGCAGTTGCTCGCGCTGCCTGTTGCCTGCGACGTCATCGTCGTGGATGACAACTCGCCTGATGGCACCGGCGACATCGCCGACCGCCTGGCAGGGGAGAATCCGGGTCGCGTTCACGTCATTCACCGCGCCGGCAAACTGGGATTGGGCACGGCTTACGTCGCGGGTTTCCACAAAGCCATTGCCGCCGGATACGATCTCATCGTCACCATGGATGCGGATTTTTCCCATCCGCCCAAAAACATCCCCGACATGGTGGCGAAGATTGGGCAAGGCTACGATCTGGTCATCGGCAGCCGCTACGTGCCGGGCGGCGCGGCGATCGAATGTACGCTGCCGCGCAAAATGCTCAGTTGGGGGGCGAATGCCTTTGCCCGAGTGCTGCTTGGCTTGCAAGCGCACGATACGACCGCCGGTTTTCGCTGTTACCGCCGCCAGGTCTTGGAATCCATCGCGCTCGACCAAATCTTTTCCAATGGCTACTCTTTCCTCATCGAGATGCTTTACCGCGTGCAACGTGCCGGTTGGAAAGTCGGCGAAGTGCCCATCATTTTCCAGAATCGCCAACAGGGTGTGTCCAAAATATCGCGGAATGAGATTGTGAAGGCGCTCTACACTGTCTTGCGCCTCTTCTACACGCGCCTGTTGGGGAAGGCGGCATGACTCCCGAACCTGAATCTCCTTTGGAACACATCCGCTGTAACCTGTGTGGCGCGGATGATTACAAGGTCCGCATTGCCTCAACGCTCGATCGCAAAAAACGCGCTGACTGGAATGCTTACGCCTGCACCAATGGCGGTTACGGTCATCATGGTCCCATCGTCATGTGCAAGCGGTGTGGATTTGTCTATGCTGACCCCAGACCCCAAAGCACGGAGGTACTCGACATCTACGAGGCCGTGCAAGACCCCCTGTACGTCGAAGAACGCGAGGGGCGCGTGTTGACCTTCGAGCACCATCTGCGACCGCTGGAGCGCTTTACCGGCCCGGCGAATGGCAGGCACTTGCTTGACGTGGGCGCGCACACCGGCGTCTTTGTGGACATCGCGAGCCGCCACGGGTGGGATGCCTGGGGCGTCGAACCGAGCACGTGGGCGGTCGAACAGGCTCGTGCGCAGGGCCTCCAGATGCACCTGGGGACGCTGGAAAACGCCGGTTTTCCCGCCGATTACTTCAGTGTGGTGACGATGTGGGATGTCATCGAACACGTGCCAGACCCCTTCGCCACTTTGCAAGCCGCCTGGCGAGTGCTTGAACCTGAAGGTTTGCTCGTCGTCCATACGATGGACATCGATAGCCTTTTCTCACGGCTCATGGGGCGGCGCTGGCCCTGGTATATGGAAATGCACCTGTTCTACTTCTCGCGCCGAACCTTGACCGCTATGTTGAACAAGGCCGGATTTCAAGTGCGGTGGATGAGGGCGCAGGGGCGTTACCTGCAAGCCGGGTATCTGGCCAGCCGGGTGACGGCGCTGCTGTCGTGGGTTGGACGTCCCCTGGAACGTCTGGTGACGGGGCTAAAACTGCGTGAAGTGGCGCTGCGGGTCAATCTGGGTGACCTTTTCACCACGTATGCGCAAAAAGTTGGCAATTGAGCCATGTTTGACAACAACTATCGCTATGCTATAATTTCCGTGGGTGTTGTAAACCCATTGTGACTTCGTTCATCTTACCGCCGGCGCTGACTTAACCGTAACGCTGGCGGTTGTGTTCTGTAAGGGGATGAATGAATAAAAACTGTGCTACGGATTGAACTAAGGAGGCACAAACGAAATGAGAAACAAAAGTATAAAAGGATTGGGGGCACTGCTGGTGTTAGCACTGACCTTGTCCACACAGATTTTGGTGCCGTTGGTGGCGGCGCACGAGCTACAGACGCTCCCCCAGCAAGACGCCGGCAACCTGCTGGTGAACCCGGGCTTTGAGGGCATTGGCCGACCTATGGACAACGCGTCGTTCAATCCCAATAACTGGACGCGCGATACGTTCACCGGCGTGCAGTATGGCGAAATTTATACGCCGGAAGGGTGGGTTACCTGGTGGCAGGAAGGGGAGTATGGCCGTCCAGAGTGTAAGGTCACCTATAAAGAACCGCCATTCCTGGACCCCATGCGCATCTATACCGGCTATCACGCCGTCATGTGTTTTACCTTCACGCGCCGGCAAAACGCCGGTCATTTTCAAGTGGTGCGTAACGTTGCCCCGGGAACGGTGCTTGAAGCCTCTTACTACGCTCATGCGTGGTCATGTAACGAGGATGCCGATCCGGCTTTGTCCTGCGGCGATCCTTATGCTTTCTACTTCCGGGTTGGCGTTGACCCTAACGGCGGGACAGACCCCTTCAGCCCGAACGTTGTCTGGAGCGCTCCTTACTATTACTATGACAAATTCGGGCTGGTCGGCCCACTGCAGGTCACTGCCGGATCGACCGGTGCGGTGACATTCTTTACGAACTACTACGGCAAGTGGCAAAACAAGCACAATGATGCGTATGCTGATAACCTGGTCTTGAAGGTGGTGTCGCAGGGTACGCCACCCACATCAACGCCTGAACCGCCACCGCCAACCTCGCAGGTGCAGCCCACGCCTGCTCCCATCGTCCCCAAATCTACACCGACCCCCCGTCCTGATGGCGCGGTGGTGCATGTCGTCGTTGCCGGCGATACGATGTTTGGCCTGGCGATCCAGTATGGCGTAGACCTGGATGAATTGCGGCGTCTCAATGAGGGCAATGTCATCGACGATTTCCTCGTCGTGGGGCAGGAAGTAATTATCTCTGGGGCGCCAGCGCCCACGGCAACGCCTCAGCCGCAGCCTGAGACGCCGACCGAGCCGGCGCCCGCGCAAACATCTGAGCCGGCTCCCGTCGGCAATCTTCCGGCCGCACCTGCCACTAACACCGCCTCGCTATGTGTGTTGGCCTACTACGATGCCAACAACGACATGTTCCGTCAGGATGGCGAAATGGCGTTGCCGAATGCTGAAATCACCCTCATCGGAATGTCGGGGCCGGCAGGGACCTACAGGACGGATGGAATCTCCGAGCCGTACTGTTTCCAGAACCTTGAGCCGGGCAACTACCAGCTACGTCACACGCCGCCTCCTGGGTACAAACTCACCGATACGGGGCAGTGGAATATTCCGCTGAACGCCGGGCAGGTTTCTTCACTCAACCTGGGTTACGCGCAAGACAAGGACGCTACTGCGGGAACCGGAACCGCGCCAGCGAGTCCTGAGACGCCTGCCACAGCCGAGGCTACCAAAGAAAACGCGCAGCCTGGTAGCATTACTCGTGTGCTCAACACGGTTTTGCGTATCACCGGCATCATTGTCGTGGTGCTGGCAATTGCCGTGGGAGCGCTTTTCTTCCTGTCGCGCCGGACAATGTAATCTCTTTCGCCAATAAAACGAACAGGCCATCGAAATCTCGATGGCCTGTTTGTTGTAGAGCTATATGGTGCGTGCGCCTGGTTAAACGCGGCTACCATTCTTCTTCTTCATCTTCGTCTTCTTCTTCTTCCCATTCCAGATCGTCTTCATCTTCCTCTAGCTCATCCAGGGCATTGTCGTCATCCTCAAAATCGAAGACGGCTTCGAGTTCCAGGGGATTGACATCCACCACCTCGAGTTCAATGCCGCACGCTTCGCAGAAGATCCGATCCCACCGTTCCAGGTCGGGTGGGATGGTTAATTTGCTGTTACATTCGGGACATCGCGCCATTTTCTTGCTCCTGTAAAAATGAATGCAGCCAATCTCACCTTTGACTATAACGAAAATTTGGATAATGTCAATATTTTGACTTTTCTTCTGACAGTGCTAAGATTAACCACAAGCCAGTTATCATGCATTTATCCGTTTATTATCATCATTCGAGCTATTGATCTTTAAGGAGAAATTATTCATGGAGATAACCTTTATACTCCGTATTGTCGGCCTCATTATTTTCGGTTCAGCAGGAGCAGCATTAGGTATTCAGATTACTGAAATTCCATCAATCCCTCAAGCGATTCATCTTTACATCACCATCGCCGGTGGCGTCATTGGCGCGCTCTTCGGCTTTATTTTCATGCCCCGGTTGACGCTCAAGCCGTTTACGCGACTGCGCCGTGCCATTCAACAACTCCCGGCCCCTGTCATCTTTTCGGCGGCGGCGGGCCTGTTTTTGGGGCTGGCTTTGGGCGCTATTGCGGCTTACCCCTTATCGCTGCTGCCGCGTCCCTTGGGGCAGTTTCTCCCTTTCCTCGGTGCGGCTGCCTTTGGCTACATCGGTTTGACGGTCACCACAATGCGCCCTGACCTGTTGCAGGGGCTGCGGGAACGCCTTTTTCACGGCGAGACCCTGCCCGTTACGAAGAGTGCCCCGGAAGAACAATGCAAACCGGCAGTGCTGCTGGATACCAGTGTCATCATCGACGGGCGGATTGCCGACATTTGTCGCACCGGTTTTATTCAGGGCGAATTGATCGTGCCGCTGTTTGTGTTAAACGAATTGCAGCACGTGGCCGACTCTGCCGACACTTTGCGCCGCAACCGGGGACGGCGCGGCCTGGAAATCCTGCGCCAGTTGCAAGAGGAATCCCCCGTTCCGGTGCGTCTCACCGATGCTGACGTTCCAGGCGTGCGTGAGGTGGACGATAAGCTCATCGCATTGGCGAAAGAGCTGGGCGGCTCTATTCTCACCAACGACTACAACCTCAACCGCGTGGCCGAGCTTCAGGCTGTGCCTGTGCTCAACGTCAACGAACTGGCGAATGCTGTCAAGACGGTCCTGCTCCCGGGGGAGAGTTTCACGATTCATGTCCTGCAGGCCGGCAAAGAGCAGAACCAGGGAGTGGGGTACCTGGACGATGGGACGATGGTGGTGGTCGAAGAGGGCATGCGCTACATCGGTGAAACCATCGACGTGACCGTGAGCAAAATCCTGCAAACGGCAGCCGGACGGATGATCTTTGCCCGGCCCGGCAACGGTGAATAATCGGAGAACTGTGGGGTATGGCACTCAAAGTCTACAACTACCTTAGCCGCGAACTGGAACGCTTCAAGCCGTTGCGCCCGGAACACGTCAACATGTATGCCTGTGGGCCGACGGTCTACGATCACGCTCATCTCGGTCACGCTAAGACCTACGTGGCTATGGATGTTATTGTGCGTTACTTGCGCTATCTTGGTTACAACGTTCGCTATGTGCGTAACTTCACCGATGTGGGCCATTTGCTGGATACCGGCGAGGATCGTATCAGCCGGGGCGCGCGCCGCGAGCGGGTCGAGCCGATGGAGCTGGTGGAGACCTACATCAACAGTTTCAACGATGACATGGATGCCCTGGGTGTCATCCGGCCTAATATCACCCCGCGTGCGACGTGCCACGTACCTGAAATCATTGTATGGGTTGAGGACCTGCTCAGTCAGGGCTATGCTTACGAAGTGGACGGGAACGTCTACTTCTCCGTCGAGAAGTTCCCGGAATACGGCAAGCTCTCGCAACGGCAGGTGGATGAGCAGCAAGCCGGTGCGCGCGTGGAAGTGCGCGAGGACAAGCGCCATCCCGCCGACTTTGCGCTCTGGAAACGCGCCGCTTCCGAACACCTGATGCGTTGGCCCAGCCCGTGGGGTGAAGGCTACCCCGGCTGGCACATCGAGTGTTCGGTGATGGCGACTAAATATCTGGGCACGACCTTCGACATTCACGGTGGGGGGCTGGAAAATATGTTCCCCCACAACGAGTGTGAAATCGCGCAGGCTGAGGCTCGGAATGCTGCTCCGTTCGCCAACTACTGGCTGCTCGTTGGCTCGCTCACCGTCAACGGCGTGAAGATGAGCAAAAGCCTGGGCAACTTCCTCACCATCAAAGATGCTCTCAGCCTGTATTCTGCCGAGGCGATCCGCTATTTCATCCTCAGCAGTCATTACCGCGGGCCGGTTGATTTCAGTCGCGATGCCCTGCAGGCGGCGCAACGCGGCGTTGGCCGTTTGCATAACACGGTGCGCAAGCTCCGTTATGCGATGAAGGATGCAGCTTCGGCGGCGGGGACGGCGGTGCTGGCTCAGGTTGGCGGTCTGGATGATTACCGCGAGGACTTCCAGGCGGCGATGGATGACGATTTCAACACGCCGCAGGCGCTGGCGATATTGTTCGAGTTCGTCAAAGAAGTCAACCGACACCTGGATGAAAACTCACGGCACGCGATGGGAACGTTAGCCGCTATGGACCGCATCTTCCGTGACCTGGGCGGGAAGGTCCTGGGCATTGTGCCCGACAATCTGGAAGAGCGCGAAGGTGGGGCAACCGTCGCGGGTCTGGTGGAGTTTTTGTTGGAACTGCGACAGCAAGCCCGGGAGGCGCGGGATTGGAGTCGGGCGGATCTCATTCGCAGCCGCATGGCAGAGTTGGGAATCCTTATCGAAGACGGCCCCGACGATACGACGTGGCGGCTGGCCTGATGAGGTAACGCCCGTGCGCGAGTGGCTCTTTGGGCGGCAGGCGGTCCACGAATCGTTGCGCGCCGGACGCCGGCAACCGGTGCGCTTGCTTTTGCTAGAAGGCGTCGCCCGCGCGCCTATCATCGACGACATTACGGCGGCGGCGCAGCAACGCCGCATCCCCATCGAAAAATGTTCACGCCAGGTGCTCGACCGCATCTTGGGTCACGAGGAACACCAGGGCGTGGCGCTGGAAACCTCTGCTTATCCCTATGCCGACATTCCGGCAATGCTCAACCTGGCGCAGGCCCGGCGGGAACCGCCGTTGCTCCTCTTGCTCGATTTGATCCAGGATATCCACAACCTGGGCAGCCTGCTCCGCACCGCCGAGGCGGTGGGGGCCCACGGCGTCGTGATCCAGGAGCGCCGCGCGGCGGGCGTCACGCCGGCGACCGTCAACACCTCATCGGGGGCGGTGGAACATCTCCTCGTGGCGCAGGTGACCAACCTGGTGAAAGAGATCGAGCGGTTGAAGACGGCTGAGCTGTGGATTGCCGGCCTGGAAGACGCACCAGGGGCGCGGCCCTACACGACGACAAACATGATTCTGCCGCTGGCGATCGTCGTGGGGAGTGAGGGGGCGGGATTACGGCGTCTGGTCCGCGAGCGTTGTGATTGGCTGATGTCCATCCCGATGCGCGGGCGGATTAATTCACTCAACGCTGCCGTCGCCGGTTCGTTGGCCCTCTACGAAGCCTTGCGTCAACGCAGCTCATAGTTCCAACACCATCTGCATCAATGGGCGGTGCAGCTTGAATCCCACGTCGTACAACGCTTGCGCTAATGGCGCTTGATCGGCGACGAGCGCAATCACCGGCCACGGTGGGAAACGGCGCGTTGCCGATAGCGCTTGCGCTATCACAGCCTGCGCGCCCGTCTCTCCTGTCTGCGGATGGGCGAGGATGTCCCACACGTGAAACCGGCTGCGCCGGTCAGTTTTGACGCGCAAAGCCAGTTGCGGCTCAGTCTCACCGTATAGCCAGGCCTCCTCGTGCTCGCCGGAAAACCACAGATCGAGTTTACGCTCAAAGCCGCCGTAGGTATACTCGTCGGGCCGGATTTCGAGCACCCACTTCTGGCGGCGGCTGTAGATCTCGTCGGCCAGGCGCATCCACAACAAGCGATCCTTTGGTTTGCTGGCCCGCCACGCCAGCGTGGTTTGTCTCCCGTTAGGCCAGGGCATATCTGCCGGCCGGAGCAGGTGCAGTTGCCGGCCCACCGCTTCGAAGCCGATGTGCGTATACAGGTTGTATGCTGCCGGGTTGTCCTCGCGCACTTCCAGACCAATCCACCGGGCGCCCTGCTGTCGCGCCGCGGCCACGGCAGCTTCGACCATGGCGCGGCCGATGCCCATCCCCCGGTATTCGGGGTGGACGACCACATTGCCGATCATCTGGCCCCGGCTGCGGCTGGGGAGTGCATAACGCAGCGACAGATTTCCGACAATCCGGCCTTCTTCGACCCACACAAAGCCGGTCGGTTCCATGTCGGCGCTTAGCCCCACTGAAGACATCGTACGGCGGCGTGCCGTCTGGCGCATTTCGGCCAGCATCTTTAACCCTTGCGGGTCTAGCTCATTCTCGAACCCCAGCGCGACCAGATTGACAATGTCCTGCACATCCCGCTGGGGGTCCACCGGTCTGACGCCGCTGTGCGCTCTCACGTTGATGACGGTCATCTGCGTTGTGTCCCCTCTCTGCATATCGCCGAAATTATACCACAGAGCGATCACATCAGTTCCCTGACAGGTCCATAGGGTGCATTTCAGAATTGGGGCGACCGTTCCTTATATCGTGCCGCAGAGCACGCAGAGTTCACAGAGATTTATACCAAACGCACGCTGAAAATTCACCACAGAGACACGGAGAACACAGAGAAAACCGTATAAAAATCCTCCGTGCCCTCTGTGTCTCCGTGGTGAAATGGAAAATTTACTGCACGGTTAGTATAAAAATCCCTCTGCGTTCTCTGCGAATTCTGCGGTTTAAGTTATCTGGCTTTTGCCCCCGAATTGAAATGCACCTGGTCCATATCCTCTTCTGGGATGCCGGCTCCCGATCGGTCTGACAGCGTGAGCCTTCTGCCACCTGTGGCCGGCGTCCGCCGATTGCATTAACGGCGCGTCAGTCTATAATGAGAAAGTGTGAATGGCACTTCATTGACCAGACCGACTACCTGACTAAGGAGTATCTGACTAAGGACTACCTGACTAAGGACTATCGGACTACTTTCGAGGAGGAAGCCTGATGAAACGAATGTGTGTGTGGTTGTGGATGGCGTTAATAGGGTCGCTCATTTTGTCTGCGTGTACCGATCCAACGCTCATCCCCAAAATCGTCGCCACACCGGTGTCCGCCATATCCACTGCTGTTCCCCCCACCATGACGCCTTCACCGACCCCGGAACCACAAGCGGCTTTGGTCAACGGGCAACCTATTCTCCTGGCCGACTACGAGCGGGAGGTGGCGCTCTACGTGGAATCGATGGCAGCGGCGGGCCAGGATGCGTCTACCGCTGAAGGGCAAGATGCTCTGGAGCAGGGGCGTGTGCTGGTCTTGGAGATGATGATCAACCAGGTGTTGATTGAACAGGCTGCTCAGGCTGCCGGCGTCGTTGTCACAGATGAAGACCTCGACGCAACCATCCAGACGCTCCGTGAAGAGACCGGGGAAGAAGCATTCCAACAATGGCTTACCGACCAGGGAATGTCGCTCGAGGAATTTCGCGTCCGGCTGCGCCGCGATATGATCGCCACGCAGATGGCTAACCGCGCCGTCGAAGTTGTCCCCACGCACGGTGAACACATCCACGCGCGCCATATCCTGGCGAACAGCGAGGAAGAGGCGCGGCAAATCCTCGCCCAACTTCAGGCCGGTGGCGATTTTGTGAGCCTCGCGCGCACCTATTCGCAGGATACCAGCACCCGCGATACCGGCGGCGATCTTGGGTTCTTCCCCCGCGGTATCCTGACCGCCCCGGAAGTGGAAGCGGCCGCTTTTGCCCTCGAACCGGGGCAGTTCAGTGATGTGATCCAGAGCAGTATGGGGTACCACATCGTCCAGCTTGTTGAACGGGTCCCCGATATGGAAATCGACCCTGAACATTTGCGCTTGCTGCGCGAAAAAGCCTCCCGCGACTGGCTGGAAGGGTTACGCGCTGCGGCGACCATCGAGCGTTTTGTGCCATCCACACCGTAGGAGATAGCCATGAAAAGCAGAGATCGGTTGTTCAATGTGCTGAGTCTGGTCATGCTCGCTTTGACCTTCATCACGGTCCTGTGTTACATCCTGATTGCGATTAATCCTTACCTGCCCTTTAACCCTTTCCCGCCGCCTCCCCGACAAATCGCCGTGGTCGCCACCAATACGCCGACGCCCACGCCAGGCCTCACGCCCGTCGCCACGTGGACGCCTACGCACACACCCACCATCACGCCGACGCCGCCGGCGACGTTCACACCGACGCCGACCCGCACGCCGACGCCCATTACGCCATCTCCCACGCGGACAAACACACCGACGCCGACGCCGCGCGTGACCCGTTCGCCGTGGCCCTTCAGCTACGAGATCACGTATGAGACGCCCATCTACGGCTGTAACTGGTTGGGGGTTGCCGGCACCGTCGTTGACATTGACGGCAATCACCTGCGCGGTTATCCCATCCACATCTGGGGTGGGGGCATCGATGTGGTCGTCAACTCCGGCGACAAGCAGAATTATGGAGACTCGGGCTGGGAGCAGTTCTTCCTGAACAATCCGCAAGAACTCCGGGGTGTGTTCCGAGTGCAGGTTCACGACAAGAACAACCCGAATCACCCACCCGTTTCGCCGGAGGTTGTCCTGAACTTCCCCGGTTTCTGCTCACAGTCGCTGGCGCTAATCACGTTTACCAAGAATCACTAAACGATGTGGTATAACGCTTTTCCTGGTTTATGGCTTCAAGGGGATCGTCAGATGATCCCCGGTTATGCGCGGGAAGCGGGACTGTGGCGATCCCCGCCGGGCCGCATTGCGCAAGTTTCACCTGGGTTGTGCTGACGATGGGGACGCTGTACGTCGTTGGCACCCCCATTGGGAATCTAGAGGATATCACGCTGCGTGCGGTGCGTATCCTCCAGGACGTGCAACTTATCGCGGCGGAAGACACGCGCAAGGCTCGCATCCTGTTAGAGCGGCACGCGATTCACACGCCGGTCACGTCCTTTTTTGAGGGGAACGAACGTTACAAACTTAACGCGATTTTAGATGCGCTGGCTGCCGGCGATGTGGCCCTGATCTCGGAAGCCGGCATGCCCGGCATCTCCGATCCGGGCTACCCGTTGATCCAGGCCACCATCGCGCATGGAATTCCGGTCGTCCCGATCCCCGGCCCATCGGCGCATACGGCGGCCTTGGTGGTGTCGGGTCTGCCCACCGACAGCTTTTGCTTTTTGGGATTTTTGCCCCGCAAGAAGTCCGAGCGAGAGGCGCGCCTGGCGGAAGTGGCGGCGTTACGGGCGACGCTGGTGTGTTACGAAGCCCCCCATCGCCTGCGCGCGACGCTCGAAGCGCTACACGCCATTTTGGGCAACCGCGCCATCGCCCTGTGCCGCGAGCTGACCAAGCACTACGAGGAGGTTTGGCGCGGCGATGTGGCAGGCGCGTTGGCTCACATCGCCGAGACCCCGCCGCGCGGTGAATACACGCTGGTGATCGCCGGTGCGCCGGAGGATGTGACACGCTGGGGAACCGAAGAAGTGCGTATGGCCCTGGCAGAGCGCATCGCGGCGGGACTTTCGCGGTCGCAGGCGGCGCGCGAAGTCGCGGCCTTGTCCGGCTGGTCTCGGCGCGACATTTACGATCTTTAGTCGAATACTCATTTCACCGATCAGAGGCAACATCATGACGCTAGATACGCTTCCCCCTGTTGAAGCACGCCCATACTTGCTGAAAAACAGTGTCCAACACTATGCCTGGGGAACCCGTGGAAACCAGGCTTTTATCCCCAACCTGCTGGGTATGGAAGCGGAATCCGGATTGCCTTATGCTGAGTTGTGGATAGGCGCGCATCCCAAAGCTCCATCCACGGTTGTGGTTGGGGACATGCCGGTCCCTCTGGATCAATGGATTCATGCGTACCCCGTGCAAATTCTGGGCAGCGAGATCGCAAACAAGTTCTCAAATCAACTGCCGTTTCTATTTAAGGTATTATCGGCGGGTGAACCTTTATCCATACAAGTGCATCCCAATAAGGCCCAGGCAAAGGCTTTGCATCTTCATGATCCTGCACACTATCCCGATGCCAATCATAAACCCGAGTTAGCCATTGCCCTCGATTCGTTGACAGCCTTAATGGGGATCAAGCCCTTCGCCGAGCTTCAAGAAACCCTGAGACGTTATCCGGAGATCGCTGATTTTATCGGAGCACGTGTGTGCGCCGGCATCCTTGATCCGGTGACTCCGGCTCCCCAAAAGCAGCAGACACTCATCAAAACCTTGTTTTCGACATTGATCGAACATGCCATTGCCCACGAGAAGGAATTAGTCCGCGCTATCGAGCGATTAGCTGAACGGCTAAACAAATCCTCGTCTTTGGAAGAGAGTGAGATGCTCTTTCTAAACCTCAAAGCAAAGTATACCGGACCGGATGTGGGACTCTTTGCACTATTCTTACTGAATCTGGTTCACCTGACGGAAGGGCAAGGACTCTTCACCGATGCAGGAACTCCGCATGCCTATGTAAAAGGCAACATCATCGAATGTATGGCGAACTCCGACAATGTTGTGCGTGTCGGGTTGACGGATAAATTTATCGATCCTGAAAATCTGGTGGAGATCATCGATTATGCGCCTGCTTCCCTTGCCGTTCTGGGGAACGGTCCCGATTCAGCCGAACAGATATACCAAACGCCTGCTTCTGAGTTTCGAGTCAGCCGGCTGACACTCAATGCATCAACCGCACGCCAAGAGACGACAGAAAATCAGCTCAAGTTGTTTTTGGTGACGAAAGGTGCAGCCGTTGTGCGTTGGAACGCCGGCTCCGAAAATGCCGGCATGCTTGTGAAGCGGGGGCAATCGATTTTGATTCCGGCCTGTCTGGGTGAATTCCAGTTGCGTACAGAAGCATCGGCGGAACTGTTTAAGGTGGAAGTCCCGATTTTTGATTGAGGTGGTCAGATATGCAAACCGAACCGTATTTTCAGAAAGATGCTTATCGCAAAGTTTTCGAGGCCACTGTGCTTGCCGTCGAAGGCCAGGATGTGGCGCTGGATGCAACGGCTTTCTACCCCGGTGGCGGCGGACAGCCTCACGACCTGGGATGGCTAGAGGCGGGTGACGCGCGCTGGCCTGTTGTCAGCCTGCGCCGCCAGGATGATTTGATCTGGCACACCGTTGAGAGTTGGGGATTTGGCAATCCCCTTGAGGTGGGGATGCGCGTCCAGGGCGTGCTGGACTGGGATCGCCGTTACGCGCTCATGCGCACGCACACGGCGCTGCATATCCTTTGCGGCGTCGTCTGGCGCGATTACGGCGCGAAAGTGACCGGCGGCAACATGCAGCCGTTGCAAGGCCGGCTGGACTTCGAGTTCGAGAACCTGCAACGCGAGCTGGTGGACGAGATCGAGGCCAAAATCAACGCCGAAGTCGAGGCAGCGCGTCCCGTGCGCGTCGATTTCCTGCCGCGCGCCGAGGCCGACCAGCACCCTGATCTCATCCGCACCAAGATCAACCTGCTGCCGCCGGGCATCACCGTCGTGCGTATCGTCGAAATCGTCGGGCTGGACGTCCAGGCCGATGGCGGCACCCACGTGGCGAACACACAGGAAGTCGGCCCCATCCGCATCAGCGACTACAAGAGCAAGGGCCGGATTAACAAGCGGCTTGAGCTGACGCTGGAAACGTAAGATTGAATACAAAAGCCCCACTGAAACCGGTGGGGCTTTGTGCTGTTTTTAGGGATAATCTGCGTGCATCTGCGCAAATCTGCGTCCAGAGAATTTCCCGCTTTTATATTCCCGCGCGTTGCGCCGCCACCGTCTGTACTTCCTTGAGCAACGTCTGCGCGCGTGCGTCAATGTCCTCCAGTTCGGCGAGCCACGCCTCTTTCCGCACCGCATCCTGGATACCGGCGGCGTTGACCCGCACGTTGAGCATTGCGCTCTGGATGCTCGCCATCGCCATCCACGCGGCGGTGGCGGCGTCGGAAGCGGCATTGACGTTGCCCTTGCCGGCGACGAGCAGCGCGAGTTCCAACGCCTCGAGCGCCGCCCGCGCCGTCGCCAGCGGGACTTCGATGGCATGGGCTGTTGCCTCTTGAATTGCCGCGTCGCGGATGTGTTGTTCTTCCGCGGTGGCTTTCGGCAGTTTGTAAGCCGCCATCACCGCGTTGAACGCGGCGCTGTCCTCGTCCATCGCCGTGGTGAGTTTTGCGCGCAGTTTTTCCGCTTGCACTACGGCGCTGGCGGCTACCTCTTGTACATCGGCGTAACGGCGTTTCCCCACCGTGAGCCGCCCGACCATCGCCACGAGCGCCGCCGCTAATGCGCCCGCCAGCGCCGCGACTGCGCCACCGCCGGGCGCGGGCGTGTTCGCCGCCACCGCGTCCAAAAAACCGACCGGCGCGCCCTCGTCCAGCGCCGCGAGTTTGTTTTCCAGGATTTGGCCCGGCTCGAAGAGATCGAGCTGCAAATACCACTGCGCCGCGTCGACAAGCGCCTGCTGTGGGATGAGGCCCACCAGCTCTGTGTGTGTGACCGTGACGCCATAACGCGCCGCCTCGCTGCGGATCGTTTCTACCACCCGGTGGATCGGCGTCTGCGGGAAGTTGGTCAGGTTCATCGACACCTGCGCTTGCCCCGCCACCAGCAGCCCTATCGCTTTGACGTAGCGGTAGCCGCCGTTGGAATGACGCAGCGCCCGCGCGATCTTCTGCGCGATGCTCACGTTATCCGTGTTGAGGTAGGCGTTGAAGGCCACCAGGAAGGGCCGCGCGCCGATGATCGTCGCCCCGGCCTTGCCCACCGCTTTCGGCCCGAAATCCGGGTCGCGGGCGGGGTTCTTGCCGATTTCGGCCTTGAGCGCCTCGTATTCGCCGCGCCGCACGTCTTCGAGATTGACACGCTCCGGGCGCAGCGCCGCCTGCTCGTAAAGGTACACCGGGATGCCCAGTTCCTCACCGACGCGGCGGCCCAAATCGCGGGCCAGCGCCACACAATCTGCCATCGTTACGCCGCTAATGGGGACGAACGGCACCACATCCGTCGCGCCCAGCCGGGGATGCTCGCCACGATGCACGTCCATGTCGATCAACGCCGCCGCGGTCTTGATCCCCTGGAAGGCAGCCTCCTGCACCGCGCCCGGCGGCCCCACCAGCGTCACCACCGAGCGGTTGTGGTCCACGTCTGATTCGAAGTCCAGCACGCGGGCTTCGGGGACGGCGCGCATCGCCTCCACGATGGCCGCAATCACGTCGGCGCGCCGGCCCTCGCTAAAGTTGGGGACACATTCGACCAGGGTTTTCATCGCTTACCACACGTGGGGCAGGGGTGGTTTGGGCTTGTCTTCCGCAGTGGCGTCCGTGTCGGAAACCTCTTCGGCTTCCAGATCGATGATTTGGCCGCTGGACGGGATTCTCCATGTGGATGAGGTGGGGCGCTCTTCCTCTGCCGGTGCAGCGGTCATTTCGAGCCGGGCCTCTTTTTGGTGTTCGGCCACCAGGGCCGGCGGGCATACATCAACGAAGAGCCGCATCCCGATCAGGAAAATCGCCAGGTCATCCAACTGACCAAGCCCCGGCACTGCCATCCCCGGCACCAGATCGACCGGCGAGATCACGTAGAGGAGGGTTAGAATGGGAATGATCTTGTTGACCAGCGGGACGCGGCCGTCCCACAATAGCTCCCAGGCCAGGCGAAACTGGCCGAAAAAGTCTTTGAGCCATCCCAGCAACGTGTTCACATCGCTCACGCGCTCCGGGTATTGCATTTTATCGTCGGGCATAGCACCTCCCCTGAAAATAAATCGCTAATCTCGCAAATCTACGCGAATCTTCTTACATTAGCGAAAATTCGCGCGATTCGCGGTTATAATTTTGATCCCCGGCGCTGTGCCGTAGGTTCGGTGACACTCCTTGTCAATAATCCAAATCTGGGCTGGAAGTTTTGGGGGCGGTGCAGCCCACCCCAAAACTCACTTTTCCCTTTTTGATTGAGATGATACTTTTTGATTATAGGCCGAGCCGCTTAAGGGGCAAGTCGGTTTTTGGGAAATGACGCCCCTGACTATAATTAGATTACGTCAGGGATGTGTGTGGGTTGCAGGATTCTATCCCACTATGTTGCCGTTTGTGGCTAGCGTATGGAATTTGCGCGGCTATTGGAAGTAATGGTACAATGAGCACAACACAGTTGCATAAGTTGTGCTACAAAGGAACTGTATTGTGGTTGAAACCATTCAATCTACCGATCTGCGCCGTCGGGTGCGCGCTGTACTCGATGGCGTGCGGGTCAACCGCGAGCCGGTGGTCGTGCAGACTTACGATACGCCACAAGCCGTCATCATCCCCTACGAGGATTTCGAGGCTTACCGTGCGTGGCGGAATGATCGTGCGGAGCGCCAGGCGTGGCTGGCGGAACTGCGCGCCATCGCCGAAGCGGTGAGCGCCCGCGCTGCCCTCACCGAGGTCGAAGCCGAGGCGTTGATCGAAGAGGCGCGCGCTGCATGAACCGGAACGCGCCGCGTGCCGTCTTCGACACCAATCTCCTGGTCAGCTACCTCCTCGTCCACCGTCCGCCTATCGCTGCGCTATTGGATGTATACCTGGCTCAGGGCTGTTTCACCCTCATCACCGCTTTGGAACTGTTGCCGGACTCGGACGGCGATTTGTTGATTTGTCCTTGATTGCCTTCCACCTCAAGTGTGCTATCATCACCGCATAAATCGAGAAAGGATTTATCGTTTGTGGAAGCAAATCTTACCCCGATTTCTGTAGCGCGGCGTTTACGCCAAAACGACCTGTTTTACTTCACCCCGCGATTGTTGATAGAATCGAGTTTTTATCCATGCCATTCCTGATCGACGGACACAACGTAATCGCCGCCTTGCCGGACATCGACCTGGAAGACCCGGACGACGAGGCCAAACTTGTCGTGAAGCTGCGCGCCTGGAGCGGGCGCGAGCGGCGCAAGGCCATCGTCATTTTCGATGGGGGGATTCCGGGCGGGCCGTCGCGGGTGCTTTCGTCGCCGGAAGTGCGCGTGGTCTTTGCGGCGCGGCATCACAGCACGGCGGATCGTATCATCAAGGAGCGGTTGTCTGCCCTGCCCGATGCGCCCAATTGGACGGTGGTTTCGTCAGACCGCGAGGTGTTGGACAACGCGCGGGCGACCGGTGCGAAGACGTTGTCGGCGCAGGAATTCGCGGAGCGGCTGACCCAGACGTTGGAAGTGGAGAAGGAAAAGCCGGAAGGCGTGCCCGCGGCGGAGGTCGAGGCGTGGCTTGAAGTCTTCGAGACGCCGGCCGTGCCAGAAGCGCCCCCTACGTCAGAAGCTGTGCCTGCACCGCAACCGGCATCCCCTGCTCCCCACGTCGTCTCTAAAAAGCAGGCGCAGCGGGCCAAACAACATGCGCTGGAACAGGCTACGCCGCCGATACCGCCATCGCGCACCGCACGCTCCATCGCCGAGCAAGTGGGGGTCTCCTTACCCCCACCACCAAAACCCGAAAAGCCCACTGCGTATGCCGGAAAACCCGCCGAGGTTTCCCCTGAAGAGGTGGAATCCTGGTTGCAAGTCTTCCACGATGCCCCAGAGTCGAATGTCCCGCCGCCCAAGTCTCGTCCCTCTGCGCCGCCACGTCAGCCCAAACAGCCGGTCGTAAAAAAGCATGGGGCGCTTTCCGAGGAGGAGGTCGAAACCTGGCTGGAGATTTTCGGCGGCGAACCTGAACCTGCTGCCCCACCGCCTGTGTCCGCCTCGGAAAAGCCGGGTAAACGTCAACCTGCGGGGGACCCATCCAAGCCCTCACAAGCCCGTCTGATTAAGCGCAAGCGGCAGCTCGTTCCAACGAAAGATGAGGAACCCGGCAGCCTTTCAAAGGAAGACGAGGAACTGTGGTTCCGTCTGTACGGTCGGGGTGACCGCTAAAAAACCTGTCGGATTTGAAAACATTCTACTCGACCAGCTTCAGCAAATCCGCCGTAGACGGCAGCACCAGATGCGCGCCGGCCCGCCATAGCTCGGCCTCCTCGCCGAAGCCGCACAGCACGCCGACCGTCCACGCGCCTGCCCGCCGCCCCGAAAGTACGTCCATCGTCGTATCACCGACCATCACGCAGACCTCCGGCGACAGTCCCAACTGCCTGGCCGCGTACAACACCGGTTCGGGATGTGGCTTCAGGCGTTTCGTTGTGGCGTTGGTCACGCTGAGTTTGAAGTAGCCGGCGAGGTCGTGCTGGCGCAGGAACTCGGCGGCGTCCTCGACGGAGCGTGTCGAAACGACGGCCAGCGCCGCACGTTCGGCCAGATGCGCCAACAGCGGCTTGATGCCTTCGATGAGGCGGAAGGTGGGATGCGTGTGCGCGTGCATCATCCGCCGGACGCCAAAGAGCACGGCATCCAGCCCCACCATATCCACTGCCGTGATCGCATAGTTCATCGGCGTCTCCCCGGCCATGACCATACGCCGGGCCAGCCGGCGCGCCCGCTCGTCGCCGAGGAAGCGCAGTCGCTGCGCCAGCCGCTCCACCGTTTGATCGTCGGTATCCATCAGCGTGCCGTCCAAATCGAAGAACCAGCCCTGAATTTTCTCGAACGGAATTGGCATCGTTGGCATGATCTGCTCCGAAAGTAAACGTCGTTTGCCCGTATTCTAGCACGAGTCGCCCCCTCGTCCAATAAGGGTTCGCAAAAGTGTAACTTCCCGAAGCTGTGGCCGGTCTTCGACCGCGCCAGCGTGGGTCAGGTATCGGCGGGCAGGTCAGAGACCGGCCTATGCGGGAAGTTCCCTAATTTTGCTTCGAGCGGATCGCCAGATCCGCATCTTATAAGCTTACAACGGGGAACTGGCGTTCCCCTCGGCGCAAGAATGATAAGCTCTGAGTTAACGGCCACACAGTTTGGTGGTTTCTCCCGCCGGTGTTATAATGATTGTAAACGGATCGAGCATCAGATTGGCAAAAGGAACGTGGGAGGTGTCGTATGGGCGTCTTGGCCGCTTATCGAGGTGTAGTACAGAGAGACGGGCTGGTGCGCTTGCGCCGGCCTGCCGAAGCGCGTCTTTTGCCTCCAGGCAGCGAGGTGTTGGTGATTGCCACGCAGACCCAGACTGTTCCTGATCTTGAAGAACAGGAGCGCCGTCTGGCCGCCCTCTCGCCAGAGGAATGGCGGCGACCGTTTGCGGAATATGAAGCCATTGCTGCGCGAGAGTTCGCTGAAGCCGATATCGCCGATATCAGCGATGATGAGCTAGTGGCGCTGGTTCACGAGGCGCGCCAAGAGGTTGGTTGATGCGTGCAGTCGTGGACACTAATTTGCTGCTCAGGATGGCGGCATCTGGGCGGCAGTTACCGTTGTATCGAGCTTGGCGTCAAAAAGAATTCACCCTGGTTGTTTCCTCGCCAGTAGTGCATGAATTTGCGAGTGTGATGGAACGACCAAAGGTGCGTCGTTTCCTGTCCTCCAGTCAGGGTCAGGCGTTTGTGATGTTGCTACACGCTTTGGCATTGTTCGTTGAGCCTGCCACCGATTTCCCTCCCTGCCGCGATCCCAAAGACAACATCGTGATCGCTACAGCGGTGGCCGCCACTCCCTGTTTCCTGGTGACATCTGATCGGGACCTTTATGATGATGCCGACCTGGTCGCCAGGCTGGATGTGTTAGGTGTCAAGGTCATTCAGGCCGGCGAGTTTCTGACCAGACTTCATTCGTAGAAAAACCGTTATGGTTCATCCCCTGCCGGGTGGAGTGATTGTAGCAGCGACTCCGCCACCGCCCGGTTGATTTTGCGGAATTGTCCCTCGGTCTCTTGCGTCACCACGCCCATATCGGTTAGTTGATCCACCAGCCGCGCCGAACGGGTATAGCCGATGCGCAGGCGGCGTTGCAGCAATGAGACGGAGGCCCGGTTTTCGGCCAGGAAAATTTCCACGGCGGTGGGGAGCAGTTGATCCTCGAATTGGCCCGCCAGCCGTGTCTCTTCCTCGAAGTCGGGGAAAAGCGCCGGTTGGGCGGGGACGATCTCGTCGGGACGGGCGACGGCCATCGGCTTGGGGAAGTCCACTTGCTGGGGTTTCTGCCCCGGCTCCACGGCGTTGCGCCAGAAGTGAATCAGCCGATCCAGTTCGTGGTCGGACACGAAGGCCCCTTGCAGACGCAACGGCTGGCTGGCATCCGGCGGCATAAAGAGCATATCACCGCGTCCCAAGAGCCGCTCCGCCCCCGGCATATCCAGGATCACGCGCGAGTCCACCGATGAGGCCACCGCAAAGGCTACCCGCGAGGGGAAGTTGGCCTTGATCAGCCCCGTCACCACATCCACGCTGGGGCGCTGGGTGGCAATGATGAGATGGATGCCCGTAGCGCGTGCCATCTGCGCCAACCGGCATAGCACGCGCTCCGTCTCCTCCGGCGACTGCATCATCAAGTCTGCCAGCTCATCCACCAGCACGGTGATGTAGGGGATGGGGGTCTCGTCCGTCGTTTTGCTCACGCGCTGATTGAAGTCCTCGATGTTGCGCGCGCCGACCTGCGCGAAGCGCCGGTAGCGGCTGTCCATCTCGCGCATCACCCACTTCAGCGCGGGGACGACCCGTTCCACATCCACGATCACCGGCGACAACAGGTGCGGGATACCGTTGTACTGCGTCAGCTCGACCCGTTTGGGATCGACCATCATCATCCGCAACGTGTCCGGCGTGTTTTGTAGCAGCAGTGCGGCGATGATCGAGTTCACGCACACCGATTTGCCCGCGCCCGTCGCGCCGGCGATGAGCATATGCGGCATCGCGCGCAAATCGGCCGCCACCGCCTGCCCGGAGACATCCTGCCCCAGCCCCAGCCGCAGCCGGCCTTTGAGCTTGCCGAAGGCTTCCGATTCCATAATGTCGCGCAACGAGACCACGGCCGGCTCCTCGTTGGGCACCTCGATGCCCACCAGCCCTTTGCCGGGAATGGGGGCCTGGATGCGGATACTGCGCGCAGAGAGCGCCAGCGCCAGGTCATCCGCCAGGCTGGTGATTTTGCTGACCTTGACCTTGGTGGTGCGACCGGTACGCGCGGTGAGGAAAAGCGGTTCCGCGCCAAACTGTGTGACCACCGGCCCCTGGTTGATTTCGCGCACGCGCACCGGCGCGCCCAGGCTTTCCAGCGTTTTCTCGATGATACGGACTTGCTTGCGGATCAGGTCTTCGCTGTAGTATTGCTCGCTGCCCTCTTCCAGCACATCCACCACGCTCGGCAAGCGCCAGGCCTGCGCTCCCACCACCAGCGTCGGCCCTTCAAATTCCAACGCGCCATTCCCGTTGGTGGGGCGGGCAGCCACGTTAATGCGGACTTCATCCTCTCTCTTCTTCTGCCCCGGCGCGGCTTTTGGCGATTCGGGTTCGGCGACACCGCCGAGAATCTTCCGCCCGGCCGGCGGCCCTGTCGGCGTCATTGTGTCGGGTGGCAGGGATAGTTGCGTCACATCCCACGGGGGGACGTCTTGCTGTCCGGCGGTCCGCCGCTGCTCTGCGCGCTCACTCAGCAGGCGGACCGCATCGGCAGGTGAGATGCCGGCGATGAACGTGATGATGATCATCCAGGCCAGGATGAGGAGAATGGTGGTGCCGGCTTTGCCGAGCGCCTTGATGCTCACATCTAGCATCAGTGCGCCGATCAACCCACCGCCGACCCCCTTTTCCCCTAGACGATACAAGCCGATTTGCGGCCACACAAAAGTGGTGATGAGGTGCATCGTCATCAGGGCGACAAAGAATCCGCCGGTCACGCCCACGATCTGTTCGGGGTCGATTTTGGGGAGGCGATCCTCAAAGCGGCGCAGAATGAGCCACAGTCCCACCGCGCCGAAGAACAGCGGCACAACGTACATGCCCCACCCGAACGTCTGGGCCAGGAGGGTCATCCACCATTTGGTCAGTGCGCCTTGCTGCGCCGAGATGAAGCTCAGGAAGGTGAGCAGCGCCAGGATAAACAAGCCCCAGCCCACCATATCGAGCTTTTCATCGTTGCTCAGCCGATTCCACAGCGTTTCGCGCGGCTTTTTGCGTGTGGTGCGCCGGCTGCTCGATGATGATCGCCCGCGTGATGATGTGGAGCGGCCGTTTGAACGTGAAGAAGTGCTTTTTTTCGTCATAATTTCTATGTCTCGTCGTCATTAGATTCTCACCACGGAGACACAGAGGTCACGGAATTTTGTTCAAGAAAAAAAAGATTCCTCTGTGTTCTGCGTGTCTCTGTGGTGAATTTCGTTTTTTGCAGTAGAGTCATCCGTACCTGAACTGCGAATCATGAGTCTACTGAAAAAACCAAGATTTTCACCACGGAGACACAGAGGTCACGGAGTTCTATTTAACTGTATTTTGATAAAATTGATATTGCTAACCGGAAAATCAATTTCATTCAAGATAAAAATAAAGATTCCTCTGTGTTCTCCGTGCCTCTGTGGTGAATTTCCCTTTTTGCAGTAGAGTCAATCATCTGCTGCTAAAATTACCGTTTTGGCCCCAGGGCCGCCTCGATGGCTTCGCCCACCGAGCGCACCGGGATCAGGGTTAACCCGTCGGGCGGGCGCAACTGCTTGCGTTGCATGCTGCGGGGGATGAGGATTTTCGTGAAGCCCAGACGCGCGACCTCGCTCATCCGCGACTCCAACTGGCTCACCGAACGCACTTCGCCGGAAAGCCCTACCTCACCGACGACCGCCACATCTGCCGGCACGGGCTGGTCGCGCAGGCTCGACGCCAGCGCCACGGCCACGGCGAGGTCGGCGGCCGGTTCCTCGATTTGCAGTCCACCCACCACATTGGCGAAGATGTCCTGCTCATCCAGCCGCAGCCCCACCCGCCGGGTGAGCACCGCGACGGTGAGCAGCAGCCGGTTGAAGTCCAGGCCGTTGACGGTGCGGCGCGGATTGCCGAAGCTGGTATGGCTCGCCAGGGCCTGGATTTCCACCAGGAGCGGGCGCGTGCCTTCCATCGTGACGGCAATGGCCGATCCCGGCACATTCACCATGCGCTCGGCGAGGAACGCTTCTGAAGGATTGGCGACTTCCACCAGGCCCTGCTCCTGCATCTCGAACACGCCCACCTCGGAGGTCGCGCCGAAGCGGTTTTTCACGCTGCGCAGCAGCCGGTACGTGTGAAAAGGATCACCTTCCAGGTATAGCACGGTATCGACGATGTGTTCCAGAATCTTCGGTCCGGCAATCGCCCCCTGCTTGGTGACGTGCCCCACCACGAAGACCGGCACACCGCTCTCCTTTGCCCAGCGTTGGAAGCTGGCCGCGCACTCGCGCACCTGGCTCACGCTGCCCGCTGCCGATGTCATATCCTCATTGTGGACGGTTTGGATGGAGTCGACGACCAACGCTTGCAGGGTGGGTTGCATCGCACTGGCCTGTGCGAGGATGGCGCCGGTCTCGGTCTCCGACAGCAAATACAGTGGGTCGCCCTCGATGCCCAGACGTTTGGCGCGCATCTTGATCTGGCGGGGGGATTCCTCGCCGGAGACGTAGAGCACAGGACGCTCGGTTGAGCCGAGCGCGGCGGCAACCTGCAACAGCAGCGTCGATTTGCCGATGCCCGGTTCGCCGCCGATTAACACGATCGAGCCGGGAACCAGTCCGCCGCCGAGCACGCGCGAGAACTCGTTCATCAGTACCGGGATACGGTCTACTGCACCGAGATCGACCTGGCTCAACGGTTGAGGACGCTGCGTGAGGCGCGTCGAGGATGGCGTTGTTCCCCCGCCGTTTTCTGTTTCCAGCAGGACTTCCACCAGGGACTCCCACGCGCCGCAGTTGGGGCACTTGCCCATATACCGCGCGTAGCTCCAGTTACACTGCTGGCAGACCCAGCGACTCTCTCGTTTTGCCATCGTTCCTCCTCCCCTTATTATACTAGAACATACGTTCTGTAACAAGGGGCAAAAATAATAGCCATCAGCGTTCAGCCGTCAGCCCACAAGGTTGTTGCAATCCTGTTTTGTACACCGAAAGGGTCAAAAGACAAATCGCCAACTTTCGATTATACTATATGTACTGACAGAGTGCGGAGAACGACTCTGTGACTAATGACTATTCGACTGTTTGACCGGTGACCACAATGACCGACGCTACACCCCGCTTGTTGGCCGATGCGATGCTCGGTAAACTTGCCCGCTGGCTGCGCATCTTGGGCTACGACACGCTGTATATGCAGGATGACGACGTCCGCATTGCGCAGCGCGCCCGCGCGGAGGGACGCATTGTGCTCACGCGCGACCACGGCCTGGCGCAGCGGCGTGGCTTGCGCACGCTTTTCATCAACGCGCAAGACCTTGAGGCACAACTGGCGGAGGTGATCGCTGCGCTGGGCCGGCCCGTCGATGCTGCGCCGCGCTGTATGCTGTGTAACGGTAAGCTGCGCCGCATCCCCGTCGAGGTCGCGCGTTCCTTTGTCCCGGCGTATGTCGCGCAGACCCAAACGCTGTTTCATCGCTGCGCGGAATGTGGTAAAATTTACTGGCAAGGGACGCATTGGCAGGGCATCGAGCGTGAGCTGAATAAGGTTTGACAAATTCAACGACCTGGCTATAATGACCTGACAGCCGAACCTTCAAGGGGTCGGCTCATGTTTTGTATTAGGGCCTATGATGATAGGCTTAGGGATAAGGGAGGAAAACGTGTACGCAGTGATCAAATCAGGAGGACACCAGTACAAAGCCAGCGTCGGCAACGATCTGATTGTCGAGCGGCTGCCGTACCCGGTGGGCGCACAGGTAGAACTGGATCAGGTTTATTTGGTGGATGACGGTGAGCAGGTGTTGGTGGGGCAGCCGACGGTCGCGGGCGCGGTGGTGCGGGCGACCGTGATTGATGAATTCCGCGGCCCGAAAGTCCGCATCTTCAAGTATCGCCCCAAAGAACGCTATCGTCGTCGCCAGGGTCATCGCCAGACCTATATGCGTCTGCGCGTTGACGACATTGTGAAGGGAGCATAGCACGATGGCACGCAAGAAGGCAACTGGAACGAACGGTCGTGACAGTCGCGCCAAGCGGCGCGGGGTCAAGAAATATGGCGGCGAAGCCGTCATCACCGGCAATATCATTGTCCGCCAGGTGGGGATGCACATTAAACCCGGCGTCAACGTGGGCATGGGCAAGGACTATACCCTCTTCGCGCTGGCCGATGGGCGCGTCAAATACGATGTTGTTCACGGGCGCAAGCGGGTGAACGTTGTTGCTGAGGGAGGTACGGTCGCATGAAACCACAGATTCATCCTACCTGGTATCCCGAAGCGAAGGCTATTTGCGCCTGTGGTGAGGTGTGGACGGTCGGCGCGACGGTGCCGGAGTTGCACACCGACGTGTGCGCGAAATGCCACCCCTACTTCACCGGCGAGCAGCGCATCGTCGACACTGAAGGGCAAGTCGATCGCTTTATGCGCCGCCTGCAAGCCCGTGAAGAGGCGCTCCAGCAGCTTGAGCAGCGCAAGGTCGCGCGCGTTTCCCCCGACCTGGCTATCAGCACACTCGAGTTGGGCCGGCGGATGGAGAAAGTGCTGGCCGACGCCGGTTTGGTGAAAGTCGGCGACCTGTTGGCTATCATGGAAGAAAAGGGCGACGACGGGTTGACCGAAATCAAGGGGCTGGGCCTCAAGGGGCTGGCTGACTTGAAAAAGGGTCTGCGCGCGCGCGGATACATCCTCCCAGGCGATGAAGCCGCCGGGGGAATGGCAACCGCCGCATAGGGATAGCAACGAGGCAGGGGACATTCCCTGCCTCGTTTCATTTTCTGTTTTCCACAAGTTTTCTTCTCCTCATATTTCGTCTTTCCGTCAAGTATCGTTTTCGGGAAGGGCAGGTAAAAATCCATAAGCAGGAGTTTCGCATGAACCAAGACTGTCGCACCGGATGGATTGAGGTCATCTGTGGAAGCATGTTCAGCGGCAAAACCGAGGAACTCATTCGCCGCCTGCGCCGGGCGCAAATTGCGCGTCAGAAAATCCAGGTTTTCAAGCCGTCCATCGACCTGCGTTACACGGACAAAGCCATCGCTTCGCATAACGGCTTGCAGGAGAATGCGATCCCCGTTAACGACAGCGCGGAACTGTTGGCTCATCTGGATGAAACTGCCGATGTCATCGCCATCGACGAGGTGCAATTCTTCGACGCGGCCATCGTCGATGTGTGCAATATGCTGGCGAACCAGGGCAAGCGGGTGATCTGCGCCGGGCTGGACATGGATTTCCGGGGGGTGCCGTTCGGTCCCATTCCCCAACTCTTGGCGATTGCCGAGCGCGTGGAGAAATTGCAGGCGATCTGTGTCGTCTGCGGTGCGGCGGCCAGCCGCACGCAGCGACTCATCGCCGGTCAGCCGGCCTACATCGATGATCCCGTCGTCCTGGTCGGCGCCAGTGAAGTCTACGAAGCGCGTTGTCGCGCCCATCATCAAACGCCCCAACGCCCGCAATCTGAGGAGCACTAAAATGGACATTATCTTACCCAATTCTATCGAACGCATTCTGTTGGATGAAGCCACGATCCAGCAACGGGTCCAACAAATGGCCGATATCATCAGCACCGACTACGCCGGCTTGCGCAACGAGGAGTTTCTGCTCGTCGGCGTGCTGAAAGGCTCGTTTATATTTATGGCCGACCTGGCGCGTCGGCTCACCGTCCCCCATCGTGTCGATTTCATCGCCCTTTCCAGCTACGAAGACAGCGCTGCCGCGACCGGCGCAGTGCGTATGATTATGGACACGCGCGCCGACGTCGCCCGGCGGCACGTCCTGATCGTGGAAGACATCGTCGATACCGGCTACACGTTGCAGTACCTGTACCGCATCTTCGGCGCGCGCCAGCCGGCCTCGCTGCGTACTGCCGTCCTCCTGAGTAAGCCCGACCGGCGCGAGGTCGAGGTCACGGTCGATTACCTGGGATTTCAGATTCCCGACGTGTGGGTGGTGGGGTATGGGTTGGACTACGCGGACCGTTTCCGCACGCTGCCCTACATTGCGATGCTCAAGCCAAGCGTTTACGAAAAGTAGCTGTCAGCCGTCAGCTTTCAGCAAAGACATGCTCGTTGACGGCTGATAACTGGTCGCTCAAGGGAAGGCTATCTTCAGGAGGTCACAATGGCATTACTTGACGATGTCGAAAAAGTGTTGATTTCCGAAGCTCGAATCAAGGAGCGGGTGGTCACGCTGGCCGCCGAGATGAACGCACTCTACACCGATGACGATTTGCCCATCATCATCTGTATCCTCAAAGGTGCGTTCATGTTCCTGGCCGACTTCACCCGCCACCTCACCTTCCGCCACGAACTCGATTTTATGGAAATCTCCAGCTATGGACGCGGGACAACCAGCTCGGGCACGGTGCGGATTCTGTTGGATCTGGCCTCGGACGTTCAAGGTCGCCATGTCATCATCGTCGAGGATATCGTGGACACCGGCAACACGCTGACGTACATTCTGCGAAACTTTGCCGCGCGTCGGCCGGCCAGCATCCGCGTGGCAACATTGCTCAGCAAACCGAGCCGTCGCCAGGTCGAAGTGCCATTGGACTTTATCGGTTTTGAAGTGCCGGATGAGTTCGTCATCGGCTACGGCCTCGATTTCGCCGAGCAGTACCGCAATCTGCCTTTCATCGGTGTGCTCAAACCCGAAAAGTATCAAAACCTTTGAAAAGTTGCCGCTCTCCTGAAAATCGGCTATAATACCCCTCAGTTGGGGGGTATATGGAGAATAAGCGGTTACGTTTCGTCAATCTGTTCGTGTGGGGAGGCGCCGGCCTGCTCCTCGTGGGCATTGTGTTGGGCTATCTGAGCCTGGCCCCGCAGCTTGATGCCCTGTTTCATACATCCAATGTGGCCCAGGTCGCCACGGTGGTGGTGACGCCTACCCCCGAAGTCATCGTCCCGCTGTTGCCGTTCCAGGAAGAGGCGCCGTCCGGCGAAATCGTCATGCCGGAAGTTACACCATTGCCGGGGATGACATCCCGCCCGACGCCGACTTCCATTCCCTCTGTGCAACCCGAAGCGGCTACCCCTGTCGCTACTATCGTGCCTGAGGGGTTTGTTCCGGTACGCCTCTTTATCCCGGATATTGAGCTGGAAGCGCCGATTGTTCCAATTGGACTGAAATCCATCGAGGTGGGGGGCGTGCAGCAGTTGATCTGGGATGTGCCCAACCGGCGCGCGGCCGGATGGCACGAGACATCGGCGAAGATTGGCGTGCCGGGCAACACGGTGCTGAATGGGCACAACACCTCGAACGGCGAGGTTTTCCGCTATTTGTACAAACTCGAAGTTGGTGCAACGATCATGGTCGAGGCGGACAATGGAGCCACCTATACGTATACCGTCACCGAGAAACTTATCCTTCCCGAAGCGGGACGGCCGCTTGAGGTGCGCATCCAAAATGCCCAATATATCCTCCCCACGGTCGATGAACGGCTGACGCTGGTGACGTGTCATCCTTACAACAGTCTGGCAAACCGGCTATTGATTATCGCTCATCCGGTTGCGCTGCCCGCAGCCCCCTCTGCGCTCATAAAAGGAGATTAGCATGAACCTGTCTTTCATTCATCGCATCCGGCGCAATCACGCCCTCGAACACGCCACGCTTAACCTGCTGAGTAAACAGCATCCTGGCGCACAGGCCATGGGGATATCTGGCCCGCGCGGATTTACGATTTACACCTCGCTGACGGCAGAAGAGATCGTCCCGGCGGTGATGGAGGCGCTGAAACGGCTCAAAGCCGGGGAAAGCGCCTTGCGCGTGCATCGCAACTGTGGCACCAACACCGTCACCACTGCGACCCTGACCACCCTGGCGACCCTGTTGGGCATTCAGGGAACCAGGCCGTCCTTTCGCAAATCTTTGGAACGGTTGCCGCACCTGATCTTACTTAACGTGCTGGCTTTGTTGCTGGCTCCAACGCTGGCTAACTGGGTGCAAGGGACACTCACCACCGATCCCGACGTGGCTAACCTGGAAATCGCCTCGGTGTTCACCGACTATTACCGTGGGTTGCAGCGGATTCGCGTCCATACCCGTCAGGTTTGAGATGCTGCATCTGCTCTATGGCGAGAACGATCTCCAGCGTGAGGAGGCGCTGGCGGAAATCATCCGGCAGTCAGGGGTGACGCCGGATTTGCGCGATCTGAATACGGAAGTGCTGGAAGCGCCCTCGACAGCCGCTGCGCTGCGGCGGGCTTGCAGCGTCATCCCCTTTCTCGGCGACGTGCGCATTGTGATCGCGCGTGAGCTGTTATCGCAGACCAAAGGCCCGATGATGAAAGAGCTTGACGAAATCGCCGCGTATTTGCCAGACCTCCCCCCTTCCACCATTCTGATCTTCTGTGAGAGTAAGGCGCTTGCCGTCAAGCATCCCGTTCTGGAGCAGGCCAAAAAACTGAAGGCCAATATCCAGGTTTTCAGCCTCCCCGCTGCGAAAGACCTTTCCCGCTGGATTGTCGAACGGACGAAAATGCACCGCGGCGCCATCGAGTTCAATGCCGCCGCCCTGTTGGCGCAGAACATCGGGCCGAATTTGCGCATGCTGGATCAAGAGATCCGCAAGTTGATGCTTTATCGCGGGGATAATAAACCCATCACCGTCGAGGATGTGAAGGTAATGGCGCCGTACATCCAAAGCGCCGATGTGATCTTTTCTATGGTGGACGCCATCGGCCAGCGTGACCCACGCAGCGCAGCCACTTATCTGCATCAGTTGTTGGAAGTGGGGGAGCATCCGTTGGCGATTTTTGGGATGATCACTCGTCAGTTCCGGCTGTTGATTCAGGTGCGTTGGCTAGGCGATCGGAATATGAGTGAGCCGGACATCGCGGCGCGGTTGAAGCTGCATCCTTTCGTCACCGGCAAAATCCGTGCGCAAGCGCAGCACTTCACGCCGGAGCAGTTGCGTGCGGCCTATCAATTACTCGTGGATAGCGACCTTGCCATCAAACGGGGACTGCTGGAACCCGAAGCCGCCCTCGATCTGCTGATCGTTCAACTGACGGGCCTCTAGCACTCTGCTGTGGCCGGTCTCCGACCGGGCCATCGTAAAGTGCGCTTACGGGCACGGTCGGGAGACCGGCCCAAGCGTAAGCAAGGGTTACACGGTGGGTTGTTCCACCTTCTCCTGTCCGAGCCAGAAGTGGTGGCGCAACACCCGCGCAGACGAACGCACCAAAATCCCGTTTACCTTGCGATCACCATCTGGCAACAACGTCGGGTGCACGTAGCAGACATTGGGCGGGTTTCCAAATCGGTCACGATACCGCTTCGCTGCCTGCGCTAACGTTCCCGCCAGATCCGCCGAACCACCATCGTGCCACAAAAGTCCTATGTCCATCATCCCACCTCACAATCCCCCATCTCCCAATGCGCTCTCATTCCACCTGCCGCGCCAGATACCAGGCATTCAACGCCGAATCCTGGCATAGATCGAAGACGCCCTCCGGGCAGCGCACGCGGAAGAAGTGCAAAGCGCCTTTGCGCTTCATTTCCGTCCACGCGCGAACGACCGTATGCACACGGTACTGTTGCCCGCGCCACATAAACCGCTGGGGAAAGTAGTTGTGTCTGCGCGCGATGAGCCGGATTGGTTCACGGCGCGCCGCAAGGTTGAATAGCATCAGTCACCTCCCAAAATCCACATCCTCGTGTGGATGGCGAAATTCCAAATGCGCTGCCCTTTCTTGTTGATCACCTTGCCAATAGGCGCGATGTAGCGCGTCACGATCATCTGGGCGTTGCCCGGAATTACAATCCGCTTCCAGGGGGCGGGATTCCAGGCAAGGTTGTCTTTGTGCCAGCCCAGGTGAAACTCGCCATTGGCCTTCTGGTGGAAAACCTTCAAGGTTGGCCCAAGCAAATCCGTCCCGATGAAGTCCATACCCGGCTCCGGTTCGGCGCCCAGGGGCAGATACTTCGTCACGATCATGTCTCCTTCGGCGGGCCACTCGGCGTTGAAGAAGACGCGCATCACCACCTCGTCGCCCTCGAAGATGCCCTCGCCCTCCATACTGCTGCCGATCACGCCGAGACGATAAACTTCGCCCGGCGTTAGCGCATCGATGTACGTCAGTACGACGTCGCCTGTACCGGCAATGACTTGCCCGGCAAATGGTATTTCCGTTTCCGTGATGGGGTCAAAATCCAGCCCGGACAATACCTTGTTCAGCCGCTCGCGGTTGTCTTTATGGATCATGTACCGCACGCGCTCGGCCATATCGCTTAGCAAATCGTCCTCTGTGCCGGATTGCTCACCGAGGACTTGTAGCAGCACGACCAGGCCATTCTCGTGCCCGGCGTTGTACTGGCCATGCAGGTAATGGATAGTCTGCACAATACGTCGCTCACGGCTGCGGGTGTAAGGCAGGCCCGCCTGCCATTCACACAGGCGCGGCTCAGCAAACAGGGCACGCAATGCGCTATCGCTCGCAAATGCATTGCACTGCGCCAACAGTAGTTTCAAACGCTCATACAGATTCATGAAGTGCGTGCCCATCGTTCCCCCGCTTTCCGATTTATTCTTCATCGCCGACAATGGTGAACGTCCGCACCGGTTGTTGTACGCCGGCCCACGGCCAGGCATAGCCGCCATCGCTCAGCGCGGGCTTTTGCATGCCGTAGTTCGGCAATCCCTGCGGTGTCACGATGACCACTGGCGGGGTCGCCATTGGCAGCCGGGACGTTTGCTGTTGTTGCAACTCGCGTCGCCAGATGACAATCCCGATCAAGAGCGTCGGCAACATCGCCGCCACGCCACACGCCAGACCGATCAACAGCGCCAGCGAATCCTCGCTGAGCCGTTGCGTGACCACCACGACCAGGGTTATGGTGAAGACGATGCCGATCAAGGCCACAAAGCGTCCTAGCCGCTTGCCCAAAGGTTCTCGTGTTTCCATTATGCTGCGCTCCTGTGTGTCAACACCGGCCACTGAGCGGTATAAGGTGCGGCAGTGTTGCTCAGCATCGCCATCTGTTGTTTGAGGTCCTTCTCATCGATATAAGCAGCCTGGAAGCGGATGGGATTTTCTCCGCCGCTGACCGCCAGGAAGTCACCGCGCCCGTTGAGCAGATGGGCATTTGTCCCGGCCCTGCCCGAGGCGACCCTGGCATCGTCTGCCGAGACCACGCGCCCAACCAGTCGCAGCGGAAAATTCGCCCGCATCACGCTGCTGAGGATGGCGGACGAGGGGTGCTGCGTCGCCGCAATGACGTGCACGCCGGCCTGTCTGCCGCGCTGCACCAAACGGGTCAACGTGTCGGTGAGCGGCGCTTCACCTTGCATCACCAAATCGGCCAGCTCGTCGATGAAGATGACGATGCGCGGAACGGACGTGCCCTCGACTCCCTCGTTGTGCGAAGCAAGGGCGTTCCGGTCGCTGAGCGGGGCTTCACCGCGGCGGTCACGGGCCTCCATCACGCGCACCACCGAGCGCAGTGCCTCTAGCGCCTCCGGCACATTCACAATCGGCTTGCGGGTGAGGTGCGGGATGCCGTTGAACGCCGGAAACGCGCGGCCCTTCGGATCGATGCACAGCATTTGCAGCAGATTCGGGGCGTGGGTGAGCGCCAGCGATGCCGCGATTGTCCGCAACAGCGCAGACTTACCCGAGCCGGTGGTGCCGGCCACGAGGATATGGGCCACTTCCGGCGCCGAAAGCCGCGCGAGCAACGGCATACCGTCGTCGGTGAGGCCCAACAGGGCGGTGGCAAGCGGCATCGGCATGGCTTCGGGCAGCAAACTGAGCAACGTCACCGGGCGCGGGATGGGGTTGGAGAACTCCAGGATCACACCCTCTTTGCCCTTTTCGACACTGAGGGTAGGAACTTGCATCGCCAGCGCCAGGTCATCGGCCAGCCGCTTGATTGAGGCGAAGCGAGTGTTGGGTGCGGGGTTCAAGAAAAAGCGGATCAGCCGTGGGCCGACCGTGCCGCCCGTGACCCGTCCCGGCGTGCGATGCGCGGCCAGCACGGCTTCTACCCGGTCGGCCTGATATTCCAGATAAGGACGAAGTGAACGCGACATAGTCTTCCCTCGAAGTAATGATTAAGAACAAATGTTCTAATACTAAAGCGAAAAAAGAACACGCGCGGAGGCGTGATATGGCATTTTAGAACACGTGTTCTATAGTTCGATTATACATCCGGTCTTGGCCTTTGTCAAGAGCCTTTTTGGGGTGAATTCCGGGTCTTGTCATTCTTGCTCCGAGGGGAACGCCAGTTCCCCGTTTTACGCTCATAAGACGCGGATCTGGCGATCCGCTCGAAGCAGAAATAAAATAAGGAACTGTGACGAGAGTGATAAAGCCCTGGGGTGAATTCCGGGTCTTGTCATTCTTGCTCCGAGGGGAACGCCAGTTCCCCGTTTTACGCTCATAAGACGCGGATCTGGCGATCCGCTCGAAGCAAAAATAAAATAAGGAACTGTGACGAGGGTGATAAAGCCCTGGGGGGCATTTCAGAATTGGGGCGACCGTTCCTTATATCGTGCCGCAGAGCACGCAGAGATTTAAAAATCCCTCTGCGTTCTCTGCGAACTCTGAGGCTTAAGTTATGCGTTTTGCCCCCAAATTGAAATACCGCGAGGCCTGGCCTGCGGACACAGAGACCCAGGCGCTTCTGGATGAGATCCGGCGGTAGGATGATGTTCACGCTTGATGCCAGTGTACACATCAACGCCATCAATGCTACGGAGCCTGGAACCGCCGCGAGCCAGGCCTGTCTTCAACGCCTGGTTGGGCAACAACAAACTGTGATCTCCCCAATTTGTTCCATTCTGGAAAAAAAGTCCCCGAAACCTCTTGACAACTTGGGCCAATGGGTGTATAGTGTCTCTAGGTTTGTACTACAAACCTATTGTTGTTAAAAACTAGTCTGTTTCTTTTGGAGGAAATGCAATGCGTGAAACATCAAACAAAATTAGCAATTCAACACAGCAATCGAAGGCTTACCATGACCTTCTCATCGGTCTGGCGATCTGTCTGTCGTGGTATGTGATGGTGTTCATCGCCGACATACCCGGCTTGATCTTGAACGTCGATGGCGCGAGTGCACTGGGACAGAGCATTTCGCACGGCGCTAGATTGGCCTGCGGGTTGTTGCTCATCTTTGTTTTGTGGCCGATTCTCCTACGCGGCTATTATGGGACATACAAAACCTATCTGCGCGCCACCGGTATCCTGTTTCCCCTGGAGAGACGGCACAGAATCGTTCTCCTTGTGTTCTTGCTGGTGGCGGCTACGCTCCTCGCTGCTGACCTGGCGCAGAATGGGCTGGCCGGACTGGAAGAATATCATGCCGCATACGGAATACCAACGCTTAGACTGGCAGCCTTTGCCAGCCTGCAGCCTGCCATCATCGAAGAGTTGCTATTTCGGGGGATTGCTTTTCATTTTCTGAAAAGACGCTTTCCTGTATGGGTGGCTATCTTGCTACCGGCCATTCCGTTTGGCTTCGCCCATGCCTGGTGGGGGCCGGGGCGCGTGGCAGTCACGGCATTTATGGGGATTTTGCTTGCCCTGCTGCGGTGGAGAACCGACAACGTGTGGGGGCCGATAGTGATCCACTTCCTGATCAATTTCGGATTTCCCATACCGGTCTGGGTGGGTTGGGTGATAGCCGTCGTGGTATCTGCCGGGCTGGAAATAGCAAAACACGCCCGGCAAAAAGATGATGACGCGGGCAATCCGTCAGTTGCAGTTAACTGAGTTCAGGGTTATTCTCTTTGAGATTCACCGGGGAGACGCCGGTGCTGGTGCACCTCATGCCAGTACGAACTTCTGTCAACGGATGGAACAGATTTTTCTTTTTAATCCGTTTCATTCGTTGACGCCGTTGACATTCTTGAAGGAGGAACAATGACAAATCTGCAACGTATACGTGCTATTGCCGCGCATTATCGCAGTTTACAAGGGCTGCGGATGCTGCCGTGGTTTTTGTGGATTTTGCTCTTTGGCGCGGTGAACCCGGCTCTGGGTTTACCGCAAGGTCAGCTCGACTATCAGCTTTTGTTGATTGTGCCAGGGCTGGTCGTGCCGTGGGTGGTGTCCAGGTGGATCGGCGCCTATTACGACCGCGCCTTTGGGCAGATCGAAGGCTTGCCGCCGCGCAACCGCACACTCGAAGTACTGGTCGGCGTGATATTTGTGGCCGTTGCCTTTCTCGGCTTTCTCGCCGACTCCCTGCAACGCTGGCCGGTGAGTCTGTTTGGCCTGGTTATGGCTGTGGCGATGTTCGTCCAGTGGTGGTCGTCCGGGCGCTTTTTGACCCATTATCTGGTGACTGCTGCGCTGCTCACCGGAATCTCGTTGCTCCCGCTGTTCGGAATTCCGGCGAGCGGTCACTGGTACACGCTGCTGGGCGGCTTTGCCTTTCCGATTGTGCTCGGCCTGATCTTGAGTCTTGGCAGTGTGCTGGGTCACATTTTGCTGGTCCGAAGTCTGAAATTGTTGTTGCAGGTGAAGCCATGACGGAAGCCTTTGCCGCTTTGGTTGGTCTTGATAAAATTGTGCACGAGCCCGCCCGCCTGGCCTTGCTGACCGCGCTCTCCGCGTGCCGCAGCGCCGATTTCGTGTCCCTGCAACGTTTGACCGGCTTGACGAAGGGCAATCTCTCCACCCATCTCACCAAGCTGGAGGAAGCCGGGCTGGTGGAGATCGAGAAGCAGTTCGTCGGCAAGAAGCCCAACACCCTCGTGCGCCTCACGCCGGAGGGACGTAAGGCGATTGAGGAGCACTGGCAGGCGTTGGAGCGGCTCCACCGGGATGCGCAGCAGTGGCAGGGCGTAGACGGTAGACGGTAGACGAGGTCAGGCAGAGAGCCAGCGGAGGGCAGTAGGGTCGATCCAGCCGTGGACGGTTTCGCCGGGGGCGGGGGGCGTTTGGCCGGGGGCGATGTCGAGGCGCAGCGTCCCGCCGTCCACAGCCAGCGTGAGCCGGAAGTAGCTGCCATGGAACGCGCGCTGTGTCACCTGGGCGGTGAAGGCGTTGACCGTCCCCGCTTCCAGGTGGATGCCCCATGGATGGATGAGCAGGTTGCCTTCCGCGCCCGGCTGCGGCGCGTCGGCCTGGTCGTTGATTGTCAATACCCCGAAAGGAACTTCGATCCGTAGGTCGGATTGGCAATCCGACCTGCGCGCCGGGAACAGGTTCTCCAATCCCAGAAAGCGCGCCACCCACGTATCGTGGGGATGGTCGTAGAGCGTTTCCGGGCGGCCGGTCTGCACGACGCGCCCTGCGTTGAGCAAAATCACGCGGTCCGAGAGGGCAAACGCTTCCTCCTGGTCGTGCGTTACGGTGATGGCGGTGACGCCGACGCGCCGCAGGATGACGGGCAGGTCTTCGAGCAGCCGCTCGCGCAGGTTGCGGTCGAGCGCGCCGAGTGGTTCGTCGAGTAGCAACAGGCGGGGCTGCGGGGCGAGGCTGCGCGCCAGGGCCACCCGCTGGCGTTCGCCGCCGGAGAGCACGTTCACGTCACGGTCGGCGAAGTCCTCCAGGCCGGTCAGCGCCAGCATCTCGGCGACCCGCGCAGCGATGGCGGCGCGCGAGTGCCGCCGCATCCGCAGGCCGAAGGCGATATTCTGCGCCACCGTGCGATGCGGGAACAGCGCGTAATCCTGGAACATCAGCACGACGCCGCGCCGGTGGGCGGGCAGCGCCGTTATGTCTGTACCTTCGATAAACACGCGCCCCTGTTCCGGCGTCTCCAGCCCGGCGATGATGCGCAGCAGCGTCGTCTTCCCACTGCCCGACGGCCCCAGCAGGCAGGCAATCTCCCCGCGTTCCACGCCAAACGTTGCCCCGCATAGCAACGGCGCGTTTTCGTAAGTTTTGTGAATGTCGGTCAACTCAAGAAAAGCCATGGTGATTTCCGATTTTAGATTTTGGATTTGCCATTCACCATTCGCTTCCCGGCGGGCGGAGGCTTTCGATGGCGACGAAGCCGGTGACGCAGACGGCCATGAGCAGGGTGGACATCGCCAGGGCTTGGCCGTAGTTGAGCGCGCCGGCTTGCGAGAGGAAGCGGTAGATGGCGATGGGGATGGTGGGGAGTTCCGGGCGGGCGATCATCGAGGTGGCGCCGAATTCGCCCATGGAGACGGTGAAGGCAAAGACGGCGCCGACGGCGAGCGCGCGCCAGACGATGGGCAGGTCCACTTCCGCAAAAACGCGGGCCGGCGGCGCGCCGAGGGTGGCGGCCGCCTCGCGCAGCGACGGGCGGATGGCTTGCAGGGCGGGCATGACGTTGCGCACGACGAACGGCAGCGCGACGAGGGTGTGCCCGAAGACGATGAGCGCGGGCGTGCCGCGCAGGGCCAGCGGCGGGCGGGCCATCGCCAGCAGGTAGCCCAGGCCCAGCGTGACGGCGGAGGTGCCCAAGGGGAGCATAAACAGCGCGTCCAGCATCCACCCTTGCTTGCGATGGTAAAGGGCCGTCGCGGTGAGCACGCCGAGCAGCAGCGCCAGGGTCGTCGTCCCCAGCGCAAACTTGACGGAATTGCCCACGGCGGCAACCGGCGGGACGTAGAAGATGGAGCCGCGCGGGTTCTCGAAGAGGGCAGTGTAGTAGCGCAGGCCGGCGTCGAAGGAGCGGGCAGCGAGCGTGACGAGCGGCAATCCCAGGAGCGCCGCGCCGAGGCCGACGTTGGCGAGCACAAAGGTGATTTCCCCCGCCGTGCGTGGCTTGCGTTGCGTGACCCAATGCGGGCGTAAGTCGAGCGGGCGGGCCAGCCGGCCTTGCAGCCGGGTGTAGATGACGGTCAGTCCGAGCGTACAGAGAATCTGGATGAGTGACAGTCCGGCGGCGAGGGGGAGGTTGCCCATGTCGATGGCCTGGCGGTAGATGGCGACTTCGAGTGTGGCGAAGCGCGGCCCGCCGAGGATGAGGATCACGCCGAAGCTGGTGAAGCAGAAGATGAAGACGAGCAAGGCGGCGGCGGCGAGTGCGGGCAGGAGCAGGGGTAGCGTCACTTCGACGAAGGCGCGCCACGGGGACGCGCCGAGCGTGCGCGCGGCCTGTTCGAGGTGCGGGTCGAGGTTGGCCCAGAAGCTGCCGACGATGCGCAGAACAAGCGTGTAGTTATAGAAGACGTGCGCCAGCAGGATCGCGCCGAGCGTGTAACGCAGGTCGAGCGGCGGGCGGGCGAGGTTGAAGGCGCTCATCAGCGCCGTGTTGAGCGGCGAGCGTGGGCCAAGCACCGCCGTGAACGCCGCCGCCACGACGACGGTGGGCAGCACAAAGGGCACAGTCGTTAGCGCGTTGAGCAGGCGCTTGCCGGGGAAGTCGTAGCGAGCGAAGACGTAGGCCCCCGGCAGGCCGAGCAGCAGCGTCAGCGCCGTAGAAAGCGCGGCCTGTCCCGCCGTGAAGCCGAGCGTGCGCAGCGTCGCTGCACCGAATAACCGCGTCAGCAGCGCATCCAGCGCCGGCCCACCGTCCCACGTCAGGCTCGCGCGGAAAATCGCGCCCAGCGGGTAGAAGTAGAAGAGGAGGAGGAAGAGTAGAGGAAGAACGAGGAGCAAATGGCGAATGGCGAATGGCGAGTTGCGAGTTAAGAGTTGCGAGTTGCGAATGGCGAATGGCGAATGGCGAACGGCCTTTCGCGATTCATGATTCATGATTCGTGATTCGTTATCGGTGTTATCAGGCACGTTGCGCTCCCCTCTCCCCCCCCCCGTCTACCGTCTACCGTCTACCGAAGAACAACGTCCGCCCACGCCTCAATCCACTGCTCGCGGTTGGCTTCGATGGCGGCGGCGGGGACTTCGGCGGGTTGGTCGGCTTCGAGCGCGAATTGGACGAAGACTTGCGGCAGGGCGACGTTGGGATTGGCGGGGAAGACCCACATTTGCAGCGGGATGTCGGCCTGGAAGTCGGCGCCGAGCAGGAACTCAATGAAGGCTTCGGCGAGGTCGCGGTTTTCCGTGCCTTTGAGGATGCCGGCGAATTCGATTTGGCGGAAGCACGTGCCGGGCGCGGTGATAGCGCCGGTCGGCGGCTCGGTCAATGCGCCTTCGCTGAAGAAGACTTCGGCGGCAGGGCTGGTGGCGTAGCTCACGACGAGCGGACGGACGCCTTCGCTGTATGCGCCGCCGCTGAACTCGCTGTAGTATGCCGTATCCCAGCCGTCTACGACGAGGACGTCGTTGGCGCGCAAATCGGCCCAGAAGTCCAGGTATCCCTCCTCTCCAAACACGCCGATGGTGGCGATGAGGAAGGCCAGGCCGGGCGATGAAGACGCGGGATTCTCCACAACGAGCAGGCCCTTGTATTCGGGCTTTGTCAGGTCCGCCAGGCTTTGCGGGATGGGCAGCGCGTGCTTGTCGAAGTAGGCCTTGTCGTAGTTGAGGCACACGTCGCCGAAGTCGGTGGGGACGACGCGGTATTTGTTGTCCAGGTGTAACGCTTTGGGGATGCTGGCGAGGTTCTTTGCCCGGTATGGCTCGAAGATGTCGGCGTTCAGCGCGCGGCTGAGGAAGGTGTTGTCGAGGCCGTAGAGCACGTCGGCCTGGGGATTGTCGCGCGAGAGGATGGCCTGATTGAGCATCTTGCCGGCGTCCCCGGCCTTGAGGAACTGCACCGTGGCGTTGTTTTCGGCCTCGAAGCGCGCGATAACATCTTCGCTGACGCTGAAGCTGTCGTAGACCATGACCCGCAGCACGCGGGGCGCACCCGGCGCTGCTTCCGGCGTCGGTTTGGCGCACCCGCCCAGCAGCGCGAGCACAATGACAATCCATACAATACGCGATTTCATATCAACCTCCTCGAAAATAAACCGCTAATCTCGCTAATCTACGCGAATGTCTGCATTCGCAGAATCTTTCTTAAAAATTAGCGAAGATTCGCGTGATTTGCGGTTAGAACCTTCCAGCTCTGGTGCAAACACCACAAAAGGCCGGTTTGCAGGGAGACGGTTGCCGTCTCGCCGTCGAATTCGTTGCTGACGCCGCGTGTGAGGCCGAAGTGCAGGGTCTCATCGCGCAGCGGATAGGCCAGGCCCGTGGTGGTGATGCCGGTTGCGTCACCGCCGAGCGGGAGCAGCGAGAGCGTATCGCCGGGCTGACCGTGGAACGTCGCCGTCTCGCCGCCGCGCAGGCAGCGGACAACCCATGCGCCGTCGGCGATGATGACCTCGCGCCCTGCCAGCGCGGGCAATGCGAGCAACAGCAGGTTGGCGAGCGCTTGATCGGTCCGCCCGCCAAGCGCGCCCAACACGACGATCTCCGTTACGTCCGGCTGCGCCGCTGCCCACGTCAGTGCCAATTCGAGATCGGTTTCGTCCTTGGCGGGCGGGTACGCCTGCAGCATCGTTCCGGCGGCTTCGAGATACGCGCGCTGTTCCGGCGACAGTGAGTCCAGGTCGCCGATGACATGCGCGGGCGTCAGTCCGGCTGCCAGCACGTGTTGCGTTCCCCCGTCCGCCGCGACGACGCAATCGCCGGGCTGTACCCACCGTTCAGCTTCGGCGGCAGGATCCTCGATAATGCCGTTGGCAAAGATGACGATACGCATAGTCTTTATAGTCCTGTAGTCCTTAGTCGGATAGTCGGAACAATAATGTGCCGTGTCATTTCTATATGCGGACTGCTTCGTTGGAACAGTTATGCCTTTCAAAACAAACCGCTAATCTCGCCAATCTACGCGAATCTTTTATGAATTAGCGAAAATCCGTGTGATTCGCGGTTGGAGAATCCGTTCAAATCCGTTCAATCCGTTGACAAAAAAACATCCCTGCCGGCCCGGAGGCTTGTGCAGGGATGTGGTCATCGGATGCGCCTCCCTCCGCTGGTATGATCCAGATCAGGTTCTAGGGTCGGTATCTGACGGATACCCTCTCAGCCTGCGTCTCAGGCTCCCCTGGCTTATCGTGACTTTTCAAAGTGCTACAAGTTCATTATACCAGCTTTTTCGATTTTGTTAATGCTTATCTTTCCAATTTACCCACTCAAAATCCGGCGCAAAGGGATTCACGAAGCGCACGCCCTCGATGACAGTGTTGGGGCTGAAATCTTCACTGAAGACCAGGGACAGGCCGTTGAGTCGCGCCGCGGCCCAGATTTGGGCATCCCAAAAGTGCAATTGGTACATCCGCGCTCCTCGTGCAGCTTCCAACACCACTTTTTCCGTCACAGGCAGCACCGGCCATTGCGCCGCAAAGGCTTGAAGTTGGTTTTCGGCTTCTGGCGGGGTTAAAGGCGGCGTCAATCTGCGCGTTGCGACGCTGAAGAATTCCGATAGGGTCTGGGCGCTGACGGCGCCTGCACGCGCGGCGCGTATGTGTTGTAACAGATCGATGGCACGCCGTTGTTTTTCCGGCATAGTCGAGTCGTAGGCGTAAACCAGGATATTGGTGTCAATTAGCAGGGTTGCCATAGCGACCTAATCGTTCTTCGTAGAGTTCATCCCGCGTCCATGTGCGTTCGGCAGAAACAGTCCCTTGCGCGTAACGCGCCTCCATAAACGCCAGCGCCTCATCCCACGCTTGCTGTGCCCGTCGTTGGCGCGCGACCTCGCCTAACAGTGTGTCAATGGCTTCACGGATAACATCGGCTTCCGTCGTCTTGCGCTCTGTTGCAAGTTGCTTGACCTGTGCATTCTGTCTGGGTTCCAGGTATACTTGTTTGCGGATCATTGTCGTCATCGTTTACCTCCCACGTGATGTATATTTTTATTATAACATACATTATATGCGATGCTACGGTTAGTTTTCCGTTATTGCAGATATTGTAAAAACGAGTACACTTACCTCCATAAACCAGGACGTGACAGGCAGTCCCCCGTCTACCGACACACGAAGATTTGCGCACTGTCTACCGTCTACCCAATACTACAGGAGATCGAAAAACGTTATGGCGACTTACGAAGATACACTCAATCACGTGAATACATATTCGCGCCCGTCGGACTTGCGGATCACGGATATGTGGGTGGCAACGATTGTCGGCGCGCCGATGCGCTGCCCGCTGCTCAAGATCAGCACGAACCAGGGCATCGAGGGTTACGGCGAGGTGCGCGACGGGGCCAGCGCGCGCTACGCGTTGATGCTCAAGAGCCGCATCCTGGGCGAGAACCCGTGCAACATTGATAAGATTTTCCGCCGCATCAAGCAATTCGGTGGGCACGCGCGGCAGGGCGGCGGCGTCTGCGGCGTCGAGGTGGCGCTGTGGGACCTGGCGGGCAAGGCTTACGGCGTGCCCGTCCACGCGATGCTCGGCGGCAAGTTCCGCGACAAGGTGCGCATCTACTGCGATACCGACGTCCACGGGCGCAACACCGGGACGGCGATGGGCGAGGCGCTCAAGGAGCGGATGGCGAAGGGCTTCACGTTCCTCAAGATGGATGTGGGCATCGGGATGCTGCGCGATGTGCCGGGGGCGCTTTCCGGGATGACGGACTTCATCCACAAGCTGATGCCGCCGCGCGAGGTGTGGGAGCAGATGCGCAGCGCGGACCCCGATACGCAGTGGGAAATGCGCCGCCAGTTCGCGGAGACGCAAAACGTGATGCACCCCTTCACCGGCATCCACGTCACCGAGCTGGGGCTGGACTACCTGGAGCAGTACGTCGCCGACGTGCGCGCCGTCATCGGCTACGAAGTGCCGCTGGCGACCGACCACTTCGGCCACATCGGCTTGCAGGACTGCATCAAGATCGCGCGCCGGCTGGACAAGTTCAACCTGGCGTGGTACGAGGATATGCTCCCCTGGCAGATGACCGACCAGTATGTGCGGCTGGCGAACGCATGCACGACGCCGATCTGCACCGGCGAGGACATCTACCTGAAGGAGAACTTCAAGCCGCTCTTGGAAGCGGGCGGTGTGTCGGTCATTCACCCCGACCTGTTGACTTCGGGCGGTATCTACGAGAACAAGAAGATCGGCGACCTGGCGCAGGAGTACGGGGTGGCGATGGCCGTTCACATGGCGGAATCGCCGATTGCGTGCATGGCTGCCGTCCACAGCGTCGCCGCGACGGAGAACTTCCTGGCGCTGGAGAACCATTCGATTGACACGCCCTGGTGGGACGACATCGTCAACGGTCTGCCCAAGCCGATCATCCAGAACGGCTTCATTGACGTGCCCGACACGCCCGGCCTGGGCATCGAATCGCTCAACGACGAGGTCATCGCGGCGCACCTTGATCCGAACGAGCCGGGGTTGTGGGAGCCGACAGACGCCTGGGATCGGGAGTTCACGAACGACCGGTTGTGGAGCTAAAGGTTAGTCATTCTGCCGGAGCAACAACCGTCGCTGTTTGATGCGCTGGTCACAGCGGACTGAGCGGCAAATATAAGGGAGGCTTTCTTGTATGAGGGGAAGTCTCCCTTTTTATCACTTGCGCAAGAACGGGAGGAACGTATACTTGAATTATCAATCTGTGAAGGAGCACAAACTATGGAAGCTGTGATGATTCCGCAGATTACGGAAAGATTGCAGAAATTACCCACCGATAAACTTGTCGTGGTGTATGATTTCATCTCCTACTTGCTAGACCGCGAAACAGAACAACGCCACAAGGGGTTCTCCGAGGCTTTTCAAACGATGCTGGCCTCTGAGTCCGTGCTGCGGCGCGATTGGGACCGTCCTGAAGAGGATGAAGCATGGGCAGATTTGTAAAGGGGGACGTCGTCGTCGCGCCGTTTCCGTTTTCGGATTTGAGCACTACCAAGAAGCGTCCGGCGGTGGTCATTGCCGTCCTCACGGGCGATGATGTAGTGCTGTGCCAGATAACCAGCAAGACCATAACCGACGATTACGCCATTCCTGTACGAGATGCCGATTTTACAAGCGGCGGATTGCGCCAATCCAGCAACATTCGCCCCAACCGTCTCTTCACTGCTGAAGGGAAGATCATCCTGTATCGCGCGGGCGTCCTATCGACGCAAAAGATGCACGAAGTCGTAGCCAAGATTGTTGAAATTGTCAGTGCATAAGTAGAGGTATAAACAGGTGTTGGCAACCTTCTCCGGGGGTATACTTTTATCCTGGCAGCATCCAGAAGGATGTCAATCCTCAACCGCAAATTTTGGCGGAAAGTCCTCCTTCCACCAAAAATCCACCGGCGTCCCCGCGGGAAACACGCCTGCGTCGCCGCCGGGCGAATCGGGTTGCAGATAGAAGTTGCCTTCCGCCGGTGACACGAACAGCGGTTCGCCGATGATTGCCTCTTCGCCGTTGAAAGCATAGATGTCGGCAAAATCATTCGGCGCCCACCCGGCGCGGATGGGGTAGGTGACGGCGTTCGTGTCGTAGATCAGATTGTGTGTGATGGTGATCCGCTTGTGCGCGAGAACCGCCGCGATGTCGTCGCCTTCTTGCAGATAGCGGTCGCTGTAGCCAATCTGGAAGCCTTTGTTGTCGCTGAAGATGTTGTCGCGGATTTCCACGTTTTCCAGGTTGGCGGAGAAGAGGTATAGCCCGCCGGTGATCCAATGGTACTGCGTGGGCGGGTTCGCCGGGCCGTAGCCGTTGTGATGGACGGTGTTGTTGGTGATGTAGATGCCGGTGCGCCGCCCGTCACCGCCCCAACGGCCAAACAGAATCCCCGTGCCCTGGTTGTTGTAAAGCAGGTTGTGGTGGATGCGGACATCCCGCGCTTCGTGCCCGCCCTCCACGGAGATCGCCAGACCTGCACCACGGCAATCATGCACGACGTTATGATCCATCTCCACGTCTTCCAACACGCCGAACCAGCTATCTACATAAAGGCCCTGGCGGTCCAGGTGGTGGATGTAGTTGTGATGCACGCGCCCGTGCGCGCTGGTCTCCTTCACGTCGATGCCTTCTTTGTCGCAGTCGTGGACGTGGTTGCAGGCAACCTCGAAGTGATGCGCTCCGGCGATGCTGATTGCCTCGTGCGGCGGCTCGCCCTGGCGGACGTAGCCTTTGGGCAGCATCTCCCAGGTGTTGGCGCGGGTGACGGTGTTGCCGAGGATTTTGATGTGCTCGGTGACGCCGTCCGTGCCGTCGGTGCGCCAGACGCCGATGCCGGGGCTGAACGTCGTATCGGCGGTGTTATTGAGCAGCTCGATGTGCTGCGAGTCGCGCACCATAAAGCCGGCCTGGTGCGAGTGCCGCACGGTGAGGCCGATCACGCGGATGTAGGCGCGGCGCTCGATGGTGAAGCTCCCGGCATCGTGGGAGAAGTGACTGGATGGGTCGTTGTCAATCGCGGAAGCGTCCAGCACGGGTTCCTCGCCGGGATAGGCACGGTATGTGATCCAGGCGTCTTCGCGCCCGGAATTCGTGGGGCGCACCTGTTCGGGCAGCGCGTAGAGGCCACCGCGCAGATAGACGGTCTGTCCGGCCTGGAGAACCCGCGCCGCGTGGTTGACGGTGGCCCACGGCTGCTCGAACGTGCCCGGGTTGGCATCGTCACCGTCCGGCGCGACGAAGAAGACGTCTGCGGTCAGCGGCACGGCGGCAGTGGGGGCTGGCATCGCGGTAGGCGACGATGTAGCGGGCGCGATGGGCGTAGCCGCTGGCCCGGCGCAAGCGGTCAATCCTGCGATGATGATCATAATCCACCTCGGTAATAGAAAACGAGTCATAGAGAGGTCATTTTACCATAGCCACTTTGCTTTCCCTTGATTTCCGGGGCGATGGGTAAAGATGGGAAATATCTTCAAGTGTAAGGCGAATGAAGAAAGTTGCAAGCCGTGGGGCAACATTAACAAACCACAACACTATACAAGTTGGCGATGTAGAGTATCATATATATAGACCCTGAGACAAATTCTGTGCGTGGATGCACACACATGACTACCTGACTGACGACGATGTGACTATTTTGGAGGATGATATGCCAGTGATACAACCGGCTTCACCGCGTAGCACAATCGAAAACAAGGAGTCCGCTTTGATCATCACCATTCCTACTCGCAAAAATTGGTTTTCAATCACCGTGATGCTGTTTTGGTTAGGGGGGTGGGCCTGTGGAGAACTGACCATGGTGGGGATCGGAGCCATGTTTTTATTCGGTGGTTTGGTAGGGTGGCTCGGTCATGATCCTGACGCTTCGGCTGCGGGCCTGGCTGCCGTTGCCGGGATGTCGGTGTTTTGGCTCTTTTGGTTTGCGATCTGGACGATTGGCGGTCTCTTTGCGCTATACTTTTTGTTGTGGCAATTCACGGGCGTTGAAAGGATTGAGGTTGACGCACAGGCTATCACGTTGCGGCGGTTGGTGCTCAATATCGGACGTCCCAGGACCTATCTGGCAGAGCATATCAAAGACTTGCGAGCCGTTGCCAATCCGCCTTATTGGTGGTGGTGGTCGAGCCGCATGTATTACTGGGGATGGATGTTTGGTTTGATTGCTTTCGACTATGGAGCGAAGACAATCCACTGCGGTAGTGGCGTCGACGAAGCAGAAGCCAAGGCGATTGTCAAAACCATTCGAGAGCGATTTCCCCACTATTAAACGAAGCAGATCGTGACTACGATACCACGTGCAGGCGAGCCAAATATTTCTATTGCGAAAGCAGATTAAGGAGAAGTAGGATGAATCTACGCGGCAGGTTGTCTTTGTGGATGGGTGTGTTGGTTGTGATTTTGGGGTGGCTAACAGTGAACGCTGTACTGGCCGAAAATCAACCCGGCGGCAGCATCCTCGTTTTGCCGCAGACTACCGATGGTACCATGGCCCAGGCCGTGATTCGCCATAATTGGATTGTCGACAACCAGAGCGTGCCGACGACCGGCTATGGCGGCGGGGGCGGGATCGGCTTTGAGCAAGACGCCCGCGCCAGCCTGATTGACCGCAACATGATCGCCAATAACCTTTCTATGGGCCCCCTTTGTAGCGAGGGTGAAGGTGTCAGCACCGGCATCGGTTTACCGGCGCAGGACTATGATGGTGATGCGCGGCCGCTCTTTTGCAGTTGGGAGATGGGCTTTGACGAGGTTACCGTCGGCCTCGGCACCATCCAAAGTATGATCGACCTGGCTGCTCCCGGCGACACGGTTATTGTGCCGGCGGGCGTCTATACCGAAAGTCTGTTGCTGACCAAACCGGTCAGTGTCACCGGCGTGAGCAGCGCCACGGTGATCGTGCGCGCGCCGGCCAACCAGCGCGTGCTGTACATCACCGGCACCGTGGTGACCAATGACGTGCTGATCGCCAACATGACCTTTGAGAACGGCAACACCACTGCCAGCGGCGGCGGTGTGTACGTCACCGGCGGGGCGCAGCCGCGCTTCGAGGATATGACATTCACCAATCACAGGGCGCGCTATCGCGGTGGCGCGATCTATATGGATTCGCCCGGCGCGACGTTGATTGTCCGAAACAGCCGCTTCACCTACAACCAGGTCACCTATAGCAACGACGCCAACACGCGCGGCGCAGCCATCGCCGTGCAGGGCGCGGCCTCCCGGCTGATCCTGGAGGATTCCGTCCTTTCCAACAACACCTCCGAACGCTACGGCGGGGCGATTGCCGTGGAGGGCAACGTTGACCTGGCCCATCTCAGCATTACCAACAGCGTCATCGACAACAACGCCGCTCAAGAGTTGGACGGCGGCGCCATTTTTGGCAGTCTGGCCGCCATCACGGTTACCCGCAGCACGCTGGACAACAACCGCGCCCTATCCGGTGACCGCATGGGCGGGGCGGTTTACCTCACCGGCGCCGGCTCTCGTCTGACCCTGGACGGCAGCATCCTCTCCAACAACCTGGGCTTCCGCCAGGGCGGGGCGATCTATGCCAACGGCAACGACATCCAGATCAACGTGCTGAACGGCAGCGTCCTGACCGGCAACAGCACCGCCGACAACGACACTGCGGCCTACGGCGGGGCGATTTACCTGTTCGGCAACCGCGCCGCACTGACCATCTCGGGCAGCACGGTGTCCACCAACACCTCGATCAACCATGGCGGGGCGATCTATATTGACGGTAACAGCGACACCAACCGGGCCAACCTGACCATCACCGACAGCCAAATCAACGGCAACGAGGCCACTTTCTACAACGGCGGCGGCATCTGGGCCGACCAGACTCTCGTCACCATCACCAACAGCACGGTGGACAACAACCGTGCGCCCAATGCGACCGCCGATCGCTACGGCGGGGCTGTTTATCTGACCGGCAACGGGGTTAGCCTCGACGTCATGACCAGTACCCTCACTGCCAATACGGCCAGCGCCTCTGGTGGGGCGATTTATGTCAGTAATGCCACCGCCCAGGTGCGCATCGCCAACAGCGTCATCAGCGGCAACGTGACCCTGCGCAACGTCACCGCCGACACGGGCGGCGGCGGCCTCTACTTCAACGCAGCCGGCGCGTCCAGGTTGACCATTTCCGACAGCACTTTTGTCAACAATATCTCGCAGCGGGCTGGCGGCGCACTCTATTACTATGGGGCAACCACGTCGGTGTTCAACGCCACCGACAGTCATTTTGACAACAACCAGGCTGTCACTAACAACGGCGGCGGCCTCTATGTGCGCCAGGCGGCCACTACCCTGAACGGCGGTACCGTCGGCGGCAACACGGCCCTGGCTGGCGGGGCCGCCGGCGGCGGTCTCTATTTTGAAGGCTCCGGCGCAGCTTCTACGTTGGAGCAGGTTGAGATTGTGAACAACCGCGCCAACGATCTGGGCGGCGGCGTCTATGCCGGTTCCACCCTGACATTGCGTAACGCTACGGTGAGCGGCAACGCCACCAACAACCGGGGCGGTGGTCTCTATGCCGCCGGCGGCACGCTGACCCTCTATGACAGCACGTTGGCCCAAAACGCCACCTCTGTTGCCGACGACGGTGACGGTGGGGCGTTGTATACGGCCGTCAACACCACCATCAACAACACCCAAATTTTCAGCAACACCGCCAACGATGACGGCGGCGGCATCTATATCTCGGCCGGCACGCTGTCCATCAACGACAGTACTCTGTCCAACAATGCCACCGGCGCCGGTACCGATGCTGACGGCGGCGCGATCTATGCGACCGTCAACACCACTGTCAACAACACCCAAATTCTCAGCAATACCGCCAACGATGACGGCGGCGGCATCTATATCTCGGCCGGCACGCTGGTCATCAACGACAGTACTCTGGCCAGCAACGCCACCGGCGCCGGTACCGATGCTGACGGCGGCGCGTTGTATGTCAATGGCAACACCACGCTCACCCGCGTCACCTTGCGCGGCAACACGGCCAACCGCTATGGCGGCGGCATCTATCGCGCCAACGGCAATGTCACTCTAGATCGCAGCACGTTGGCCGCGAACGTCGCCGGCGGCAACGGCGGCGCGCTTTATATAGCCGGCGGCACGCTCACCACGGCCAACAGCACCTTCTCCGGCAACCGTTCCGGCGGCGACGGCGGCGCGCTGTGGGTCAATACCAACGCCAATCTGTACAATACGACGATTTTCAACAATAGAGCCGCCGGGATAGGCGGCGGCCTTCGTCGCAACACTGCCGGGACGGTCACCTTTAGAAACTCGCTGGTGGCCGGCAACCGTCCGACCAACTGCAGCGGCACCATCGGCACCGGCGGCGCCGCCAACCTGGCCGATGACGCCACCTGCGGCAGCAATTTTGCCAACAACCTCAACGCTGCTCGACTTGGCCCGCTGGCCGACAACGGCGGCGCAACCCCGACCCATTTGCTCCTGTTCGGCAACCCGGCGATGAACAGCGGTAACGCGGCTGTTTGTGCGGCAGCGCCGGTCAACGGAGTGGATCAGCGTGGGGTCGTTCGCCCACAGGACGCTCAGTGCGACATCGGCGCAGTGGAGGCGACGGCTACCCTTGCCATTGCCAAGAGTAGCGCCAACGACGGCGGCGACCCGCTGCGGCCCGGTGAACACATCACCTACACGCTGGTGCTGGTCAACGATTCGCCGCTGCCCAACACCGGTGTGGTGATCACCGATACCATCCCGGCCCACACCACCCTGGTTCCGAACAGCCTGACCATCACCCCGCCGGCGGCCGGCGGAACACCGGGCAGCCAGCCGGTTTTGGTGAATAACCTCAGCGTCGCTGCCGGCTCGGTCGTCACCGTCACCTTTGCCGTGCTCGCCGATCGCCCACTGAACACCGGCGACCTCATCGTCAACACCGCCTATGCGCGCAGCGATCAGGTGAGTGGGCCGCTAAGCAGCACGGTGACCAATGTGGTGATCGCTACGCCACAGGTGCAGGTGGTCAAGCAAGGGCCGGCGGCGGCCAATGTGGGCAGCACGGTGGTGTACACCTTAAGCGTGACCAACGTCGGCGACACGCGCCTGCATAATCTGGCGGTGCAAGACGACCTGGCCGGCGCGGCCCTGTACGTGAGCGGCGACAACGGCGATGGGTGGCTTGACCTGAGCGAGACGTGGGTCTACACAGCGGCCTACACCGTTTTGCCCACCGACCCGAACCTGCTCATCAATACCGTCGTGGTCACGGCGACCGACTGGGCAGGGGGGGTAGCCACCAGCAGTGATACGCACACGCTGGATGTGGTTTACGCTCCTCGCCTGGCGTTGAGCAAGGTCGGCCCGGCGGCGGCTAACGTCGGCGAGACGGTGGTCTATACCTTCACCGTCGGCCACGCCCCGACCGGCGACGGCTCGCCGGTAAGCAGCCTGACGGTGATGGACGACATTGCCGGGCCGGCCGTCTATCTGAGCGGCGACGACGGGGACGGTCTGCTTCAGAGCGGTGAGACGTGGGTTTTTACAGCGGCCTACACGCTCCAAACCACCGACCCCGATCCGCTGGTCAATACGGCGACGGCGACCGGCCTGGACGCCGAAGGCGATCCGCTGAGCGTCATCGCCACGCACAGCCTGGACATCAGCTTTGCGCCCGTGGCCATGGATGATACCGCCACCACCGACGAGGATACGTCGGTGAATGTGGCCGTGCTCGCCAACGATGGCGACCCCGACGGCGATCCGCTGGTGATCGCCGGCGTGGAGACGACGGGGACGCTGGGCAGTGTAACCAACAACATCAACCACGTGACCTACAATCCCGGCGCGGCCTTCCAATCTCTGGGAACCGGGGAGAGTGCTGCCGACACCTTCCGCTATACGATCACCGACGGCGTCTTGACCGCCACGGCGGTGGTCACGGTTACCGTGACCGGGAGCAACGACGCGCCGGCGATCTCGGCGGTGGCGGATCAGATGACGGTAGAGGACACCCCGGTGGGACCGGTGGCCTTCACGGTGGGGGATGCGGAAACGGCGGCGGATGCCCTGACGGTAACGGCGGCCTCGTCCAACCTGACGTTGCTGCCGCTGAGCGGGATCGCGCTGGGCGGTACCGACGCTAACCGAAATGTTACGCTGACCCCGGCAGCCGACCAGAGCGGCGTAGCGGTGGTGACGCTGACGGTCTCAGACGGCGAGTTGAGCGCGCAGACGGCCTTCACGCTGACGGTGACGCCGGTCAACGACGCGCCGACGATCAGCGCGGTGGCGGATCAGATGACGGCAGAGGACATCCCGATGGGGCCGGCGGCCTTCACGGTGGGGGATGCGGAAACGGCGGCGGGGGGCTTGACAGTGACGGCGGCGAGCGACAACCTGACGTTGCTGCCGCTGAGCGGAATTGCGCTGGGCGGCACCGACGCTAACCGAAACGTTACGCTGACCCCGGCAGCCGACCAGAGCGGGGTGGCGGTGGTGACGCTGACGGTCTCGGACGGCGAGTTGAGCGCGCAGACGGCCTTCACGCTGACGGTGACGCCGGTGAACGACGCGCCCGTGGCAAAGGATGATATGGTTGCAACAACAGGGGCGCCGGTTTCCATCGCTGTTCTGCTCAATGATACCGACGTGGAGAATGACCCCTTGACAGTAGTGGCGGTGGGTGTCCCCGGAAATGGGATGGCCACCACCGATGGTGTGACCGTGGTCTACACACCGACAACCGGTTTCACGGGGGTGGAAGTCTTCACGTATACCATCAGCGACGGTCAGGGCGGCTGGGCAAGCGCTATGATTACCGTCGATGTCAGCGATGCCCTGATTACCGGGTTGACAGCAGGCAATAGCAGCCCGACGATCCTGGGGCAGCCCACTGCCTTCACTGCCACGATCACCAGCGGCTCCAACGTGGGCTTCACCTGGGACTTTGGAGATGGCTCCGCCGGGATCGGCGCCATGCCGTCGCATACCTACCCGGCAGCCGGCGCTTACACGGCGGTGGTCACCGCCAGCAACAGCACCAGCTTGATGACCGCGACGACCCAAGTTCTCATCACCAACGCGCTGCCAGTGGCCCATGCTGGCGCTGACCAGGTGGTTTTCACCGGCACGCTGGTCACGCTGGATGGCAGCGCCAGCTATGATCCCGACGGCCATCTACCGCTCACCTACGGCTGGCAGCAGTTTGGCGGCCCGGCGGTGGCGTTCAACAGCGCGCTGAGCGTCACAACGTTCACGGCGCCAGACGCGCCAGCGGTGCTCACGTTCACACTGACTGTGACCGACACGACCGGCCTGGCCAGTGCCCCGGACCTGGTGGTGATCACGGTCAGGCCATCGCGCTATGAGCTCTACCTGCCACTGGCTCTGCGCAACTACGTTTCGGCCTCTGATCTGGTGGTCACGCAGATTGTAGCAACGGCTAACCATGTCCAGGTGGTGATCAAGAATCGGGGCGACCGGCCGGTGCCGGTCAGCGAAGAATGAGTTCTGGGTAGCTATTTATACTAACCGCAGACTAAAATTGCCATTTCATCAGCAGATTTAGCCGATTAAGCAGATTTTTGACCGATTTACAGCGCACAATCTGCTAACTCTGCGTGCAACCACTGGGCTCATCTGCTGACAGGCATAAGAGAGTTTTACCGCGCGCTTAGTATACATCAATCGCTCGGGCCGCTCTCTGACTGTGCCCGCCTACGCCGGGGGTTGCGGTGGCGCGGTCGGAGACCGGCCACAGCTTTTGGGGAGTGCAAAATAGCGCGTGGTTTACTCGATCACCACCACGACGCCCACTTCCGCCCAATTGTAAAGCGTCTCCGCTTCGGGGATGCCGAGGATGATGCAGCCAAACGACGCCGGACGCCCCAACGAGCCGGCCCACAGCCGCTGCCCGTTGGCGAGGATCGGCAGTTCGTGGAAGCCGTTTTCCACGCCGCCGCCCGCGGGGTAGACGGCGATAAAATAAGGCATCCAGTGATCCTGGACACAATCACGGCATCGGTTTGCCATTCCTGCACCGGGTTGTGTTGCCGAAACCAACTCGGCGTAAGAATTCAACTTGTCCGGCTTAGGATTGTCATCAAGCCTTTGTTTCTCTTAGGATAATCGATAGGCCACAAAAATACTCCCTGGCGTATTCATCACGCCAGGGAGTATTTTTGTCGTGCACGTTCGGGTCGCTAGAGTGAGTATAGATGTAGTGCACGGCACTGAAATCTCTGCACAGGCTTGACAGGGATGATATTCCGTGATACAATATGATTATTCATCCATATATGAATAAATATTCAAAGAGGGCGGAGTTGATATGACCATGCCCAACAATTCCCAAGCGCTACGTAACAAAGCCTACGAAATTCGACAACGTAATCTGATCATGATTCATGAAGCAGGCGGCGGCCACACCGGGGGCGACCTCTCGTCGGCCGATATTCTCGCGGCTCTATACCTCAACGGCGGGTTGAACGTCGATCCCCAGAACCCCCGCGCTCCTGGGCGCGACCGGTTCTTTATGAGCAAGGGGCATGGGTCGGGTCTGCTCTATACGACCCTCGCCTTCGCCGGTTTTTTCCCCGAGGAAGAGCTTGCCACGTTTATGAAACCCCTTTCGCGCCTGAACGGGCATCCCAACGTGCACGTTCCCGGGGTGGAGGCGAATACCGGGGCGTTGGGTCACGGGCTGCCGATGGCGGTTGGGGCGGCGCTGGCTGCCAAGATGGACGGCGCGGCATGGCGGACGTTTGTGCTCACCGGCGACGGTGAGCTTCAGGAGGGCAGCAACTGGGAGGCTGCGATGGCCGCTGCGCAATATCAGTTGGATAACCTGACGCTCATCATCGACCGCAACCGTTTCCAGATGGTCGACCGGACCGAGCGCATCATCGGCCTCGAGCCTTTGGCCGACAAGTGGCGCGCCTTTGGCTGGGCGGTGCGGGAAATCAATGGCCACGATTATGAAGAGATCATGCAGACGCTCTCCGCCATCCCCTTCGAGGCTGGAAAGCCGAACTGTGTGATTGCCCATACCCACAAAGGGGAAGGCGTTTCGTTTATCAAGGACCGCGCCGCCTGGCATCACCGGGTACCAACCGAGGAAGAGCTGAACACGGCGCTGGAAGAATTGCGAGGTGCCGTGCAATGAGCGAGTTACACGACTGTCGAAAAGCCTTTGCCAACACTTTGGAAGATCTTGCGCGCAGGGATCCACGAATTGTCGCGCTTTCTAACGACTCAGTCAGTTCGGCGAGCCTGTCTCACTTTGCCGAAGCGTTCCCCGGCCGGTTGTTCAACGTGGGCATTGCCGAGCAGAACATGGTGGGCATGGCCTCCGGTATGGCGAACGGGGGCAAGATTCCGTTTGTCGCTGCCGCCGCCTGTTTTCTGACGGGACGGGCGCTCGAACAAATCAAGGCGGATGTGGCCTACACGGGCAACAACGTGAAGCTGTGCGGGGTAAGTCCCGGGCTGGCCTACGGCCCGCTGGGTGGAACGCACCATTCCATCGAGGATATCGCGTGGCTGCGGGCGATTGCCAACATGACGATCATCGTGCCCGCCGACCCGTTGGAGACAGAGCAGGCCGTGCGCGCCGCCGCCGAGTTTGTCGGGCCGGTGTACTTGCGTATCAGCCGTATGGGCGTGCCTGTTGTTCACGCTGCGGATTACCGCTTCGAGATTGGCAAGGCCGTGCGTCTGCGGGATGGGAATGACGTCACGCTGGCGGCTTGCGGCACGCTGGTTTCGCGCGCGTTGGATGCCGCCGCGATGTTGGCGGCGGAAGGCATACAAGCGCGTGTTCTCAACATAGCCACGGTCAAGCCCATTGACCGTGAAGCCATCATCGCGGCGGCTGTCGAGACAGGCGGTATCGTCACGGCGGAAGAGCACACGATCTTCGGTGGGTTCGGCAGCGCCGTGGCCGAGGTCGTGGCGACGACGCATCCTGTGCCGATGCGCATCCTGGGCGTTCCCGGCGTTTTTGCGCCTACGGGTTCCCCGGAGTTCTTGTTTGAGCACTTTGGCCTCACGCCGCAGGGCATCCACGATGCCGCGCTTGAACTGCTGGGATAAGGAGGCTCTCGATGCGTGGAAACATTCTGGCCATTGATCAAGGGACAACGAACACCAAAGCGTTGGTCGTTAGTCCGGCGGGAACGATTCTGGCGCGTGGCTCGCGGCCGACGGGCATCAGCTACCCGCAGCCGGGCTGGGTGGAGCAGGATGCGTTGGAGGTGTGGCGCTGTACCCGTGCGGCGATTGCCGAGTGTTTGAGTGCGCTGACTGAGCCTGACCTGGTCGCAGTCGCCATCACCAACCAGCGTGAAACGGCGCTGGTGTGGGAGCGGGAGACGGGGCAGCCGGTGGGGCCGTGTGTGGTGTGGCAGTGCCGGCGCAGCGCGCCGTTCTGTAACCGGCTCAAGCAGGAGGGGGCTGAGCCACTTCTGCGAGAGCGTACCGGTTTGCAGGTCGATCCGATGTTCTCGGCCAGCAAGCTCCGCTGGATCCTCGAACACACGGACGACGGGTTCCGCCGCGCCGAACAGGGAGAGCTATGCGCCGGCAACATCGATGCCTGGGTGCTGTGGAATCTGACGGGTGGAGCGGTCCACGCCACCGACCTGACGAACGCGTCGCGGACCCAATTGCTCAATCTACACACGCTCGCGTGGGATGAAGACGCGCTGAACTTGTTCGGCATTCCGGCGGCGGCCTTGCCGCAGATTAAGCCCTCAAGCGCGCTCTACGGCGAGACGGTGCCGCTGGACGATCTGCCGGGCGGCATTCCCATCGCCGCTATGATCGGCGACTCACACGCGGCGCTTTATGGACAGGCGGGTTTTAGGCCGGGCAGTATCAAGGCCACTTACGGGACCGGTTCCTCGTTGATGACGCCAATCGGCCAGCCAACTCTTTCGGAAAACGGCCTTTCGACCACCATCGCTTGGGCGACCCTTGCAGGGGCGCGCGAGCACGTGACCTACGCGCTGGAGGGCAACATCTATGCCACCGGGGCTGCTGTGCAATGGCTGGGGGAGTTGTTGGGACTGGATGATTCCGGCCCTGGCATCGAGAAATTGGCGCGCACGGTTGTGGATGCGGGTGGCGTGTACCTTGTCCCTGCCTTTGTTGGGCTAGGTGCGCCGCACTGGAAGGAATCAGCACAGGGCTTGATTACAGGATTGACGCGCGGTACCGGGGCTGGACAACTGGCCCGGGCCACGTTGGAGGCCATCGCTTATCAGGTACGCGACGTGTTCGACGTGATGCAGGCCGAATCCGGTGCACCGCTCCAAACGCTGTTGGCCGACGGCGGCGCCAGCCGCAACGATCTCCTGATGCAATTCCAGGCCGACATCATCAACTGCCCGGTGCTGCGCAGCACGTCCACGGAAATCTCGCCGCTCGGTGCGGCCTTCCTGGCCGGTCTGGCCGTGGGGCTGTGGGCCGGCGAGGCGGAGATCGAGAGCCTCGTGCCGCCGCGCGACCGTTTCGAGCCGCAGATGTCATCCGATCAACGAGAAGCGTTGTATATGGGTTGGAAAAAGGCTGTAGCCCGTACAACGCTTAACCCTTAACTTGCAGCTCTACTCGCTATTTCTGCAGGAGGAATTATGGCGCGTCTTGACGAACTACGATTGATGACAAAGGTAGCCCGGCTGTATTACGAACAGGGCCTGCGGCAGTCGAAGATTGCGGAAAGCTTACATCTTTCTCAATCTACGGTTTCTCGACTGCTCAAGCGCGCGGAGCGAGAACAGATCGTGCGCGTCATGGTGAGTGTGCCACCTGGGGTGTATACCGATCTGGAAGAGGCGCTCACTACGACCTTTGGGCTGCACGATGCGGTGGTGGCCGACTGTGTCCGGGATGACGATGATGAAAGCGTCGAACGTGACATTGGCAGAGCTGCCGCTTACTATTTGGAAACGACGCTCAATCAAGGGGAATGTATCGGTATCTCGTCGTGGAGTAGCACAATTCTGGCCATGGTAAACACCATGCAACAGATTCCCCGCCCCATCGGCGCCAGAGTGATCCAGATCTTGGGGGGCGCCGGCGAACCGCAAGCCAAAGTCCACGCCGCTTACCTGGCCAGCCGGTTAGCGGAACTGGTGCGCGGGAAGGTGACATTCCTGCCCGCCCCCGGGCTTGTCGATTCGGCGGAGGTGCGCCAGGTTCTATTGAGTGAAACGTCAATCAACGAGGTGATTAAGTTGTTCGACGAGATAACGTTGGCACTCGTGGGTATTGGCACAGTCGAGCCTTCGCCGCTGCTGGCCAGCAGTGGCAACATCTTTTCGGACGAGGAGCTGAATAAGCTCCGTGAGAAGGGCGCGGTGGGTGACATCCTCTACCGGTTCTTTGATGCCGAGGGGAATCCCGTACAGACGCCACTCGCCGAGCGTGTGACGGGAATGGATCTCGATCAATTACGGCGCGTCAAACGTGTCGTCGGTATTGCCGGTGGGGCGCGCAAGTTCGACGCGATCCATGGCGCGCTGAACGGCAAACTGATCAATGTGTTGATCACCGATCGTTTCACCGCCGAGCGACTTGTCCAGAGATAGGTGTGTAGCAGGTTTTGTATTAACCCAAACAAGGATAAAGCCATGAAATTAAAAACGTCCTCAATTGTGATCGGAGTGGCAATAGTTTTGTTTCTTGTTCTCGCGGGACGCTATGGTTTCACCGTGGTCAGTATCACAGACGCCAAAGACACGGCGCAAAGCGAAGCGTTCGATCCCGTTGTGTATGTGGATGGAATATGGGAATCCAGTCTGTTGCCGACTTTCAATGAGAAGGCGGTGGAGCTTTCCAGTATTCTCTCCGAAATGGAGCCGGATGCCAGTGGGACAGCTTCCAAGGATGACTTGACGGCGATTGCCGAACACTATGGGCTGATCACGGTCGGCGAGGCGCACGTCTATATGGTGAAAGGCAGCGGTACGATTGTCAGCGTTAATGCTGAAACCAGCCTGGGGACGGCGGAAGTGGCGCTCGATGGCTATGATGGCCCCATAAAGGTGCTGCTTTACATCGGCAGCCGCATCCCCAGTGATGATACCTCGGTGCGCGACGCGGTCGGCTTCATCACATTTGGCGACTTCAGGGAACAGACCGAGTACGGGAAGGCAGCATCCGAAATCAACAAACGTGTGCTTTCCACCGTGCTGGGCGGCATCGACAGGGACAGCCTGGTCGGCAAGACGATTGCGTTCAAGGGCGCTTTCACCATCCGCACGTTCAACCTGATTCAGATCGATGTCAGCAAAATTAACATTGTGCCGGTTGAAATCGAACTGGGAGAATAAAGATGCCCGAACTATCCCCTATTCTCGATGCTGCGGTTGTTGATTCAGACAATGTCATCCTGTCTGCCGAAAACATCACCCAGGTTTATCCGGGGACGGTGGCGTTGGATGACGTTTCGTTCCGTGTGCGTAAAGGTAAGGTCAACGTTCTCATTGGCGAAAACGGCGCGGGCAAATCCACCTTGATGAAGATTCTGGCCGGGGTGCAACGACCCACCAGTGGAAAAATTCTGCTCGATGGCGCTGAAATTCATCCGCGTTCCCCGCTCGAAGCCACCCGTTTGGGCATTGGGATGATTTTCCAGGAATTGAATTTGTGCGACAACCTGAGCGTGGTGGATAACATTTTCCTGGCGCGCGAAACGACCCGGAGAAATGGTCTGATTGCGCGTAGGTCCCAGAAAGAACGGGCCATAGAATTGTTGCGCAAGCTCGAGCAAAAAATCGACCCGGACGAGCTTTTGGGCAATCTGCGCATTGGGGAGCAACAGATTGTGGAGATTGCCAAGGCGCTGGCCCAGGATGTGCGTATCCTGATCATGAAGGAGGAATGATCCAATGGCACAGAGTAAAAAACTAGACCGTCGTGAATTTCTGCGGATAGCAGCCCTAGGCGCCGCCGGAACGGTGTTAAGTGCATGCGCGACCCCAACCCCCCAAGTCATCGAGAAAATCGTTGAAGTCGAAAAGCCGGTTGAGGTGGAAAAGATTGTCGAAAAGACCGTCCAAGTGGAAAAGGTCGTCGAAAAGGTCGTCGAGAAGACGGTGGAAGTCCAGGTTCCTGGCTCCGATGTTGTACGTTTCACGAGTGAGGCCTGGTGTTGGGAAAAGCTCAACATGGCCACCGCTACCGACCGCTATAACCGGGCGCTGCGCGACGCCGGGGCGGGTTACCAGATTCAGGTCGACATGGCGCCTGAGGAATATGACACCAAGGTTGTCCAGATGGTTGCCGACAACGAGTTGATTTGGGACGGCCACATGCGCAGTTCCAACCTGGGCTCGGTCGTCAAGCAATACCAACTGGGCATTATCCAGCCCTGGGATGAGTACATCAATGCTTCCACTCTCCCCATTGGCGCCAAATACTGGGATGAGGTGTTGCCCAACGTGCGCGAGAGTCTCTCGATCAACGGCAAGCTTTACGGTCTCCCCTGGGACGGCGAAGTTTACACCCGCGTGTACAACAAAATGATCTGGGACATCATCGGTGAAACACCGGCCGAGACGATCGACGAGTTCGAGAAGCAGCTCGAAGAACTCCTGGTCGCCGCGCCCGACAAGACCCCCATGTGTGGTCGCCACAACGCCGGCACGCCAGACGCGCATGTGTACATGCAGCTATGGCAAGACAATCCCTGGGTCACCAACGAGAAAGGCCACTCTTACCTGGACATCCATTCAGAGGCCTATGCCAACTTCCTGACCATGATGAAGCGCTGGATGGATAAGGGGATCATCACTCCCGATAGCTGGGGCAATGCCTATGCCGATAGCTGGAACAGAGGCAACACGGCCACCGGCTTGACCGGCGCCGCCTGGCTTCAGGCTACTGCCCAGAAAGTGTGGGGCAGGAATAACATCATTGCTATGAAAAATCCCGTTCTGAAAGCCGGTGATGAGGCCAAGACGCTGTGGTTTGTGAACTGCGCAATCCTGTTCACGGGCGCCAAGCAGCCGCAGAAAGTGACCGACTGGCTGCTGTGGATGGTCGACCCGACCGTTGAGAAGGTGGAGAACTACAGCTTTATCCGAGGCCACCTCAACTACTATCACGTGCCCGTCTATCAGAGCATCTACGACAACCTCATCTCCACCAATGCTGACTGGGCGTGGTTGGACGTAGTTCTGCCGCAGATTAAGGCCTCCGTCATGATTCCGCCAAGCCCCACAAATAGCATCACGTTGCCGATTGTTGCCGCCTGGGAAGACAAGTACGTCCAGGGCAAGGTGAGCTACGACGAGTGTATCAAAGGCATGGAAGACGAGTATATGGCCGCTGTTGCTGCCGCCGGCTTCTAGGGTACGGAAGAGAAGTCTGTCTGACCTAGACCATCCCAACATGGGGGGAGCAGAACTGTGCAAAGATCTGCTCCCCCTCATTTCAATTGAGGTTAAGTGATATGGCAACTGCTAACGGAACAATAGAAAAGGGCGGCAAAGCGGAAACCATTAAACAGTGGTGGCGGCTGCTACAGAATGTGCGCAAAGAACGCTGGGGCGACCCTATGGGCTATTTTTTCATCGCGCCTGGCATCCTCCTTTTCGTCATCTTTCAGGTTTGGCCGCTGATCAACGGCTTCATCATGGCTTTCACCGATTTCGCGTTCGTCAACCAGTTGAAAGAGCCGACCCGTTTTGTTGGGCTGGCTAACTTCGTCGAGTTTTTTACCACCGATAAATTCTTCTGGCCGGCTTTCGGCCGATCATTGAAGTTTACCGCATTGTATCTGCCCCTTATGCTCGGGCTGGGCCTTTTCATGGCTACGGTCATTGCCCGCATCCGCAACGACCGCGTGGGTGGCTTTTACCGCATGAGTATGTACCTGCCGGTAATCCTGCCCATCGCCGTCGCGGTGTTGCTGTGGAGAACCTTGCTGAGCGACGATTTTGGCTACGTCAACGCTATTCTTAGAAGTATAGGTCTGGAGCAGTACGCGCTGAGCTGGCTCAACGATAAAGACACGGTGATCCCCGTGGTGGCCTTGATCCGTATCTGGCGCGATGCCGGCAGCGCGGCCATGCTGTTCCTCGTTGGCATGTACGGCATCAACGAGGAATTGTACGAATCGGCCGCGCTTGACGGCGCCAACGGTTTTCAACAGTGGCGGTATATTACGATGCCGCTGCTCAAGCCCACCCTGGTACTGGTGCTGGTGCTCAACGTTGCCATTCTGAGCGCCGCGCACGAGTTCATGATCCTCTACGAGGTTCCCAATCTGGGACCAGAAGGCGAAGCCCTTACGCTAGGCTATTACATCTGGCTGGTTTCCTTCTGGTGGATGCCGATGCGCTTTGGCTTTGGCGCGGCGATGAGTCTCTTCACCGGTACTATCTCCGCGGTCATGACATTTATTATCTTCAAGTTACTCAAGACTGAACGGGCATGAGCGAGGAAACTATGAACCAAGAGAAACACATCCGGCAAGAAGAACACTCACCCAAATCACGATCGTTTCTCCGCAACAGAGCGGTGGTCTGGGTGCGCCGTCACTGGCTCATCACATTGATCCTGGTGGCCATATTTATCTGGACCTTTATACCCTTGTTGTGGACGATCTCCATGTCTTTCAAGGGGGTCATCGAACTCTATACGGCTAAAAGGATGACGTTCCTCCCCCGGCAACCTTCATTATCCAACTATATATGGATGTTCGATTACCTGCCAGACTTGCCGGTCTATTTCAAGAACAGCATCTTTCTAACCCTGGGGACCGTCGTGTTGCAGACCTTTTGCGCCTCTCTGATGGGCTATGCCTTCGCCCGCCTGGAGTTCAAAGGGCGCGACCTGATCTTTTACACGCTGATCGTGGCTATGTTCATCCCCCATGCCGGCTGGTTGATGGCGCAGTACCGGTTGATGCACACGCTGCACTTGCGCAACTCGCTGCCGGGGCTGATCCTGCTCTTTTCCGCGAACCTGGCTGTGCCTACGTTTATCATGCGGCAGACCTTTTTGAGTATGCCCCGTGAGATAGAAGATGCGGCCAGGATCGATGGAGCCAGCCGCTGGCGGCTCTTTCTGGATATCGCCATCCCTTTCGGCGCCAGCGGGATGATGGTTGTTGCCATCCTCACCTTTGTCGGCGTTTGGGGGGAATACCTGACCACCTTCACGATGATCGACGAACCGGCCAAGTACACGCTGGGCGTCGGCATGGCTCTGTTCGAGACAGGCGGCGCCGAAGTCATGCAAGCCGATGGGACCGTCTCCGCACAGGGTATCCAATCGGCCGCGTACCTGATGGCGGCTTTGCCGGCGATTATACTCTATATCGCCATGCAGAAATACTTCGTTAAGGGAATGACCGAAGGGGCGCTGAAATTCTGACGATTCGGCGTGGTGTGAGTTGTGGAGGGCTAGATGAAGGCCAATATTCTCTTACTGAGCTGCCATGATTTGGGCGACCATCTAGCAAGCTATCCTGGAAATTCGGCGCGGACACCGAGTCTGGCTCGTCTGGCTGCTGAAGGGATGACCTTTGAGCAACACTTCAGTGCTGCTCCTACGTGTAGTCCCAGCCGGGGTGCAATGCTGACGGGACTGATGCCTCACCGTAACGGTCTTATGGCGCTGGCCAGTGGGGGGTATTGGGAAGTGAATCCAAACGTTCCCACGCTCCCCCAACTTCTTCAGGGCGCCGGATATACGACGGCTTGTTTTGGCACTTGGCATATCAGCGCCGAGTTTTGGAATCGTGGTATTGAGGTCGGTGATCAGGATGCCGATTGTGAGCGGGTTGCGCTGAATACGAGCCGTTATCTGCAACGCTATCTGCGGGAGGATGCGTCAAAGGATAAGCCCTTCTTTCTGATGGTTGGTTTCAATAAACCGCACCGTCCTTTTACGGATACCTGGCCCGATCTGCAAAAACCGGAAAATGTATGTGTGCCCGCTTATCTTGCGGATACACCGGAAGTGCGTGGAGAACTGGCATGTTTTTACGGTGAAGTCAGCCGTATGGACGCTGCCGTTGGTCAAATTCTGGACACTCTGTGGGAATGTGGCCTCAACGAAAATACGCTGGTGATTTTTACGTCTGATCACGGCATCGCCATGCCTTTAGCCAAGGGCACATTGTACGATCCCGGTATCAAGATACCCCTGATTGTGGCCTGGAATGGGCGTGTGCAGGGAAGTCAACGCAGTACTGCGCTGACGAGCAATGTGGACCTTTTGCCGACAATCCTTGATGCTATCGGGGAAAGTGAGCGGATACCTCAAGGATTGGATGGCCACAGTTTATGGCCTTGCGTTGAACATGGCAAGGATGTTGCGCACCAGTACATTTTTGCCGAACAAACATGGCACGACTTTTACGAGCCTATGCGGGCCATTCGCAGTAAGCAATACAAACTTATCCGTAATTTTCAACCAGGTACCGGCTTGCAAATCGCCGCGGACATTCTTCATTCGCCGACTGTCAACGTGATGCGCGAGACTTTGCGCAACTGGCCGCATCCAGAAATCGAGTTTTACGATTTGATAGAAGACCCCGATGAGCGCCATAACCTGGCCGGGAAGCCGGAGACCCTGGATATTGAACGCGCTCTTACCCGTGAACTGGATGATTGGTTGGTCCGCACCGCCGATCCTATTTTGCATGGAGGGATACCGGCGCCTAGCGGGTACTGGGAGTATTTTTGGGCCAAGCCGGTTGGCCCAGGTGGTTTACCTCCCGAACGAGGGCGCGAGGTCTGGTCGGTCGTACGCCGTCCTGCCACCACGCCGTACCGAGGCAAACTCTGATATAGCGGAAGAACTTGTGTGGTGTATCCGGAGCGGTTGGCAAGGGGGGCCTATAACCGCTCTTGATACAAAGCTGTGTGTAGCGTCACAGCTAACTTCTTTCTTCTCTCCTGGGTCAGGGAGCGTGACAATGGGGTCACGCTCCCGCAGTTGGCTTTAATCACGAGACGGCAATTTAATATTTCGAGAATAAAAAGGAGGTGCTTGATGCGTGATTGAAAATTCATAGGGTGAATCGTATTTGACAAGAAGCCCAATCAAGTTTGATTCGTAGAATAATCAGGAGGAAGCCAAATGTATCCCAAAAGAAATGTGATGTTGTTTTTGGTCGCCATCATGATGCTGTTTTCGCTGGTTGCCTGCGGGCCATCTGCAGAAGATACAGCCGCTCTCGATGCCGCCAATGCTAAAGTTGCTGAGGCCGAGGCCAAACTGGCAGCGGCCGAGGCCGCTGCCAAAGCTGCCGCCGATAACGCCGCGGCCAGCGCAGAAGAAAAGGCCGCCGCCCAGGCCGCGGCTGATGCCGCCCAGGCTGAGGCCGATGCTGCCAAGGCCGAGGCTGAAGCCGCCGCAGCCAAAGATGTGGTGATGACCGATGTCGGCACGCCACGAAACGTTGATCTTCCAAACTTTCGACCGCCAAACCGCCGATCCCGGAAATATGAATCCTATGTTGGCCTATGCGCGCTGGCGCGGGTTTAGAGAGCTAGGGTGGGCATGGCTCTGGGAGACCGATACCGGGACCGGCGAGTCTTATGGGGAACTGGCTGCCGGGCCGGTGGAAGTGCTCAACGACGAACACACCAAGTTTAGATTCACGCTCAAAAAAGGCATTTACTGGAGCGACGGTGTCGAGTTCACGGCCGATGATGTGATCTATACCCTGGACACCAACTTTGCATGTAGAGACATTGCTACCCGCGTGTCGGGGGTTATCAATTACATCAAAGAAGGTAGTTGGGTGAAGATCGACGACTACACGGTTGAAGTTGAGACCAACAAACCGGCCTACGACTTCCAGCAAAATATGGGTGTGCGCACCTGGGGATCGAACTTCGTACCGCTGCCCCAGCACGTTTTTGAGAAAGAGGATGCCTGCACGTTTAAGAACACTTATCCGGTTACGCTGGGGCCATACGTCGTCAAGGAATATGATGAAACCGGGTTCTGGCACTTGTGGGAGCTGCGTGACGACTGGAAGCGCTCGGCCGGGGCCGACCTGGATCAAGACGGCTTTATGCCGAAATACGTGCTTTACAAGGACTATGGCCCGGAGGAAGTGCGCTCCCTATCCTTTGTCCAGAACATGTATGACGTCGATACCTTCATGAGTCCCGGCACCATCAAAGCCGTGCAGGACCTCAACGAGTCCGTCACCACCTTCGCGCCCACGCTGCCCTACCACAACATGGATGACGCCTGTGTCTACGGTATGTTGATCAACCTGCAAAAGCCTCCCTACGACTTGAAGGAAGTGCGCTGGGCGTTGGCCCTGGCCATGGATCTGAAGACCATCGGCATGAACGCCCTGGACGGCGAGATGATCGTCAACCCGTTGCCGATTGCCGATACTCAGATTCTGCGGCCCCTCTACGTCGAACCTCTGGTCCCGTTCCTGGAAGAATTGACCCTGGACGACGGTTACAAACCGTTTGACCCCAATTTTGGGGCGGATCTGGCGGCAATGCTCAAGGAAGCCGGTGTGGACTCGGCGGAACTCCCCGCGGACACCACAGACTTTGGCGTTGGCTGGTGGAAGTACGATGTCGAAGAAGCGGGTAAGCTTTTGGAATCGGTCGGCTTTACCAAGAATGCCGACGGCAACTGGCTGCTGCCCGGCGGCGAAGCGTGGATTGTGCAGTTGACCATCCCCGGCGACTGGAACAAGGTCATGCAGCGGACCGGCTTTGCCGTGGCCGATAGCTGGCGCGCAGCGGGCATCCAGGTCAACGTCCGGCAGGTCGATGAGGCCGAGTACAGCGCGGTCCAATCAACGAATAACCTGAAAGAGGTTCAGTACCAGTGGATCCACTGCATCTTCACGCCAAGCTGGTTAGGCGCCTGGCGGGAGATTCAACCCGGCTACATCAACCCACCTGATCACGCCGAACGGAATGCCGGCAACCGGTTCCAGTGGGATAGCCCAATCGTCTACACCCTGGTTGAGGAATCTCTATCACTGGATCAGACTTCAGAGAAGTTTTATGAAAATGGCCGCCTGATCTTGAAGGAGTTCGTCAATGATATGTCCTACATCAACGTGATGAACATCCCGACCACCATCCCCACCAACGAATACTACTGGACGGGCTTCCCGAAGGCGGATAACTACTACGCAGTGCCGTACTCGTGGTGGAGTTCGGCCAAGGAAATGGTCGCCAACATCAAACCCACAGGGAACAAATAGTCTCACCGCAGAAGGGAGCAGCCCCATCTGGGCTGCTCCCACTTTTAGTATCTTCTCAAAAATCTGGGGGTGGGGGTTTGGGGGCGGGCGCAGCCCGCCCCCAAACCCCCACTTCTCCCCTCTTTATTGAGATGATACCACTTTTACTTACCAATGGAGTAGAATATGGGATTGTTACACTATTTAGTGAGCAGGATTGGGTCGTATCTGGTGGTGCTCTTTGTCGGCCTGACCATCACCTTTTTCTTGCCCAGGCTACTGCCCAGCGACCCCATCGAGAACTACATTTTCCAACTCGAGTCGCAGGCCGGACAGACCATGTCGCCTGAAGAGGTGGCGTCCATTCGCGCGACGCTGCAACAGTTGTATGGCCTGGAGGGCAGTCTCTTTTCCCAGTATGCGGGTTATCTTGAGCGCGTGGTCCTGCGTTTCGATTTTGGGCCTTCGCTCGCCAATTTCCCCACGCCGGTCAATCAACTCATCCGCACCGCGTTACCGTGGACGGTGGGACTCGTGGGAATCTCGGTCATCATTTCCTGGGTTATCGGTAATCTGGTGGGACTATTGGCGGGCTTTTTTCATGATCAACCTGTTGCCACCTCGCTGGAGGTTCTCGGCGTCATTCTGTATCCGATACCCGCTTACATTGTGGCGCTCGTGGTCATCATGCTTCTTGCTTATGTCTGGCCTCTCTTTCCCCTAACCACCACCATCCGCCCAGGACCATTGACGCTCGATAAGATGCGTATCATTCTCTACAATTCGTTTTTGCCCGCGCTGACTATGGTTATCACCCGACTCGGCTGGAACATCCTCAGCATGAAAGCCGTTTCCTTTGCCAATAAGGAAGAACCCTATGTGACTTATGCCCGGCTGAAAGGAACGCCTCCACTGAAAATTATGACCGGGTACGTGGCTAAAAACTCGATTCTGCCGCAGATTACCCGGCTTTCGCTGTCTCTTGGGGCGATTTTTGGCGGCGCTCTGCTTATTGAAATTCTCTTCTCTTACCCGGGCTTGGGCTTACTCATGCGCACTGCCGCCGGCAGCGGCGATTACAACTTACTCTATGGCACGATCACCATTACCATTGTCGCTGTGGCTACGGCTGCGCTGGCGATTGATTTGCTCTATCCGCTGTTTGATCCCCGAATACGGCTGAGGTAAAAGCTATGAAAATGAATATTCGCCTCAAGATTGGCCTGGTTATCCTCGCCATCTTCACTTTGGGAAGTCTTATCTTACCGTTCTTCATGAAGGTTGACCCCAGCCGGCAAGGCTCCTATCCCAAGAATCTGCCGCCCAGCCTGGAGCATCCACTGGGGACCAACAGCCTGGGCCAGAGTATCTTCTGGTTCCTGGTGATCGCCATCCGCAATTCGCTGCTGCTGGGGGTCTCGGTGAGCTGTGTCACAACACTGGCGGCTGGTATTACAGGACTGGTGGCCGGCTATGTCGGCGGCTGGCTCGATCGGGTTCTCACGGCGCTCATGGATACATTCATTGCCATACCCGCGTTCCCGATCCTGATCGTATTGAGCACGCTCGTGCGCGGGCAAACATCCTTCTGGCTGGTGGGGGTGATCCTCGTGTTTTTTGGCTGGCCCTGGAGCGCCCGGACGGTTCGATCCATGGCGCTATCCATACGCGAACGGGAATTCATCAGCATGGCCAGGTTCTCGGGTGCTTCGATGCTGCAAGTCGTTTCCCAGGAAGTGTTTCCCTATGTCTATACGCTTCTGGTTGTTGCCTTTATCGACGCCATTCTGTGGGTGACCACGACAGAAGCTGCCCTGGCGGTGATTGGCCTATCAAAGGTTGAAGTACCCACTCTCGGTTCAATCATCTTTTGGGCATTGAGCTACAATGCCCTGTTTACCAGGCAATACACCTGGGTCTTGGCGCCTGTTGTGGCTACGATCATTCTGTTTCTGGGGATATTCCTCACATCGACGGGCTACAATCAGATGTACGCAACCAGGAGGGGACACTCATGATCCGGTTGAACAACGTCGTTGCGACGTACACTACGGTTCGCGGGCAAGTTAACGCCGTCGACGGCGTCACCCTGACCATACCGGACGGGAAGATCGTTGGCGTGGCGGGGGAATCCGGCTGCGGCAAAACAACTTTGATGAAAGTGATCTACGGCGATCTGATTTATCCCCTTGCGCTCCGGCAGGGTAGTGTGGATTACGAAATCGATTCCATGAATGGAAAACAGATCACGACCCGCAATATAAAGGATTACTGGTTCAAGCACATTTCGTACATTCCGCAAAGTTCGATGAGTTCTCTGAATCCGGTCGTCCGCATCTGCACCCAGTTTGTTGACTTTTTGCCCGCCGGGCAACGCACGAACAATACCCTTGAAGAAATCCGGGCCTATGTCCAGAGCCTCGACCTGCCGCCGGAGGCCATCGACGCCTACCCGCACCAGCTATCGGGCGGGATGAGACAGCGCATCATGGTGGCCATGGGGACTTTCTTCAAGCCCGAGATCATTCTGGCGGATGAACCCACGACCGCGCTGGACGTGGTCGTGCAAAAGGGCATTTTACTGCTGTTGATGGACATCCAGGCGAAGATGAACAATACGATCATCCTTGTCTCTCACGATATGGGCGTGCATTACCAGATCACCCACAAGATGCTCATCATGTACGCCGCGAAAGTGGTGGAGTTTGGCGATTCGGACGATGTTTTCGCGTCGCCGCGGCACCCCTACACCCGGATGTTGATTGAATCCCTGCCCACCATTGGCGATGACCGGATGCACACGGGGATCGCCGGCAGACCTCCCAGTCTGTGGGAGGACCTGCGTGGCTGCCGCTTTGCGCCGCGTTGTCCCCTGGCAACGGAACTGTGCCGGGCGGAGGAGCCCGCGTTTCTCGAACTCAAGCCGGAACACTTTGTCGCCTGCCATTATGCTGAAAAAGCATTTCAAAACAGATGAGATAGCGATACAATGACTACTATCCTGAAAACCAATAAGCTGAACAAAGTCTATAGGCTCGGCGGCCTGTTCAATCGCATCAGGATTGACGCGCTGGATGACGTCAATCTGACCATCGAGAGCGACGAGCCGGTGATTATTAGCATTGTGGGGGAGTCGGGGAGCGGTAAAACAACGCTGGCTAAGGTGCTGCTGCGCCTGGTTAAGCCAACGTCCGGCAGCGCCCACGTTTATGATCGGTTGATCGTTGGAGAAGGCGAAAAGCCCTCGAACCGGGAATTCTTCAGCTCGATACAGCCTATCTTTCAAAACCCGTTTGAGGCGTTTAGCAGTTACCGCACGGTAGACGCCTATCTTTTCGAGACGGCGGTGCGTGTCGCCAAGTTGAGCAAAACGGATGCGGTGGATGCCATGGCGGAAGCGTTGCGGTTGGTGGGGCTTGACTATCGGGACGTTCGCGGCAAGTATCCGAACCAGTTCTCCGGCGGTGAGTTGCAGCGCGTCTCCGTTGCGCGCGCGCTCATCCCGCATCCCGACATCATTATTGCCGATGAACCGGTCAGTATGATCGACGCTTCGCTGCGTATGAACGTCATCAATCTTTTCTTGTCGCTGAAAGAGGAGTTCCGGCGGAGTTTCTTGTACATCACCCACGACCTGGCTACGGCCTATTACATCAGCGACTATATTGGGGTTATGTATCGCGGCTGCATCGTTGAATTTGGCGACGCCCGGACAATTCTGGCCGATCCCAAACACCCATACACGCAACTGCTGCTCGACTCGATTCCTGAAATCGGCCGCAAGTGGGATGCGGAAAGAACGGCGATGTCCGACATCGAGGCCAAAGAATATCAGTATACAGGCTGTCGCTTCCGTAACCGGTGTCCCATTAGCGAAGATAAGTGTAAGGCCGAAAGGCCGGCGGCTACCAGAACGACCGATGGCCGTGATATTTATTGTCACTTTGCCTGAACGTTTGATACTGTCTCATATTGTGTGTTCCAGGAGTTAAAACAATGTATCCCAAAACAAACGCAACCACTATCGAACGCTGGGGGATTTTCGAGTTAACGCTCGCAGGTCCCAGTGCTGGCAACCCGTTTCTCGACGTGACCTTGAGCGCCCAATTCCGCTATCAAAACCGTGTCCTGGAACCGGATGGCTTCTATGATGGCGTGCACGAGGACGGTTCATTCGGCGTCTACCGCATTCGCTTTATGCCGGATACACCCGGAGAATGGCGTTATGTCACCAAAAGCAACGTGCCCGCACTGGATGGGCGCGAGGGGCGCTTCATTTGTGTGGAACCATCCGCTGGCAATCACGGGCCGGTACGCGTGAATAATACCTTTCACTTTGCCTACGCTGATGGCACCCCATTTTACTCTTTTGGGACTACGTGCTATGCTTGGACACATCAAGGGGATGCGCTGGAAGACCAAACGCTAGAGACCTTGAAAAAGATGCCCTTTAACAAAGTCCGCTTTTGCGTCTTCCCCAAGGACTACATCTATAACGAAAACGAGCCGGTCTACTACCCCTTCGAACGGGATGAACAGGGGCACAGTGATCCGACGCGCTTCAATCCTGAATTCTTCCGTCACTTTGAACAGCGGGTGGGGCAGCTCTGTGACATGGGCATCGAGGCCGACATCATCATTTTTCATCCCTACGACCGCTGGGGTTACTGCGATATGGATGCCGAAAGCGACTACCGCTACCTGCGTTATCTGGCGGCCCGTCTGGCCGCCTACCGCAATGTCTGGTGGTCCATGGCCAATGAGTACGACTTTTTGCTGGATGTGAAACCGATGAGCCAGTGGGATCGTTATTTCCACATTCTGGAAGAAAAGGACCCCTATCAACATCTGCGTTCGATCCACAACGGCAACGTGACCATGAATTACGACCATACCAAGCCCTGGATCACCCACGTGTGTATCCAGAACTGGGATGTCAAACGTGTCAGAGAATGGCGTGATGCCTACCGCAAGCCGGTCATCAACGATGAATGTGAATACGAGGGCAATATCCCGCGCCCCTGGGGGAACATCAGCGCCCAGGAACTGGTGCACCGTTTTTGGATTATGGTGGTCAACGGTGGCTATGCCGGTCACGGCGAAACCTACATGCACCCGGACGATATTCTATGGTGGTCCAAAGGAGGCGTCCTCCACGGCGAAAGTTGGCCGCGGATTGCCTTCCTGCGCGAGATTATCGAAGCCATGCCGGCTGGCGGATTAAGCCCCATGGTTGGGCGTTGGGAATGGACGCGCGTGTCGGGCGGCATCAATGGCGATGATCGCTTGATCTATTTTGGAGAACATCAACCGGTCGAATGGGCGGTCGGTTTGCCGGTGGAGGACGGTGACTACGAGATTGATCTCATTGATACCTGGAATATGACCATTACGCCCATTGAGAAAGGCCCCCTACCGGTATCTCCTCCTACCCGCAGGAAAAAAACAGATCTGCAAGTGGTCAAGCCCAAACCGGAGGCCGCGTTCGGTGTGAAACTTCCGGGCAAACCTTATATGGCGTTGCGGGTGCGGCCTAAGAAATAGTCAATTGTAAAAAAAGGAGCCAGAACATGCAATTACCCCGATTTAAAAACAAACTGGGCAAACTGCGGGTTGCGTCCAATCACCGTTATCTGGAATTCCATGATGGCGCGCCATTTTTCTACCTGGGTGATACGGCCTGGGAATTGTTTCACCGCTTGAACCGCGAGGAAGCGCAGGTTTACCTGAGCAATCGCGCCGCCAAGGGATTTACAGTCATCCAGGCCGTCGCCTTGGCCGAATTAGGTGGGACAGATGTTCCCAATCCTTATGGCGACCTCCCGCTCATTGATCGGGATCCCACCCGGCCCAATGAAGCCTATTTCCGTCACGTGGATCAAATTGTGCACTACGCGGAGGAGGTAGGGCTGTTTATCGGGATGTTGCCTACCTGGGGGGCAAGTTGGAAATTGGACGGTAGGGATACAGCGATCTTTACACCCGACAACGCCCGCGTCTATGGTCGCTATATTGGCGAGCGTTACCGCGACAACGCCATCATCTGGATTTTGGGCGGCGATCAGAACATCGAAAGCGCGGAAGAACGCGCCATTATCGAGTCAATGGCTCTGGGGCTAAAGGAAGGCGACAGGGGAGCGCACCTGATCACCTTTCACCCGCGTGGGCCGGGACGTTCGGCCGAGTTTCTTCAGGCGGAATGGCTGGACTTCAACATGTGCCAGTCGTCGCACGGCGCGCACGACCACGATAATGGATTGTTCATTGAGCGCGATTATGCCCTTGAGCCGCCCAAGCCAACCGTAGATGGCGAACCGCGTTACGAAACCATACCGGTCGGTTTCTATTATCAGGATGTCTCACGCTACGACCGTTTCGACGATTACGATGTGCGCCAGGCAGCCTACTGGGCTTTGATGGCAGGCGCATGCGGTCATACCTACGGTCACAACTGTATATGGCAAATGTGGACGCCCGACCGGCCCCCGGCCATTTGGGCCAACATCCCTTGGTACGAAGCACTGGACGCCCCTGGCGCGTTCCAGATGGGCTTTGTGCGGCGTTTGTTCGAATCATACCCGTTCCAGGAGCTGGTTCCAGCTCAGGACATAATCGTGGACGGACCAACCGGCGGTGGGGCCAAGATCAGGGCGATGCTGTCGAGAGACAAAACGTTTGCTTTCATCTACTCCCCCAGAGGCGAGCCGTTCGCCATTGACAAGCGCGTGTTCAGCCCCCGGCGGCTCAAGGAATCCTGGTACGACCCGCGCTACGGCTGCACCTATTATTTCCATACAACCGCCAACGCCTCCTTTCAAACCTATGTACCGCCGACCTCGGGCCGGAGCAATGACTGGATACTGATTTTGGAGGGTGAACAGGACATCGATCACGAATAAGGTGCCGGCTGTTAACCAGGAAGGGGAAAGCATTTTTACTAACGTTAGTCGATCACCACCACGACACCGACCTCAGCCCAATTGTAGAGCGTTTCCGCTTCGGGAATCCCCAGGATGATGCAGCCAAACGACGCCGGACGCCCCAACGAGCCGGCCCACAGGCGCTGCCCGTTGGCGAGGATCGGCAGTTCGTGGAAACCGTTTTCCACGCCGCCGCCCGCGGGGTAGACGGCGATAAAGAAAGGCATCCACAAATCCCATTGCGAGGCATACGCCTTCTCAGTCTTGCCGAGCACCTGGAAGACGCCCTGATGCGTCGGCGACGTGGCAATTCCCGTGGACGTAGGCCAATCGTAGAGCAGCGCGCCGTTTTCGTAGACGCGCACGCGCTGTTCGGCGAGGCTGACCACGATCCGCTTGCCCGGCACGGGCATATACGGCGTGAGCACATCCTGCGAGGGGATGATAATCTCCTGTCCCACGCTCAAGCGGTCGTAGTCAATGCCGGGATTGGCCTCCGCCACCAGCCCCGACGGCATCCCGAATTTTGCCGACAGGCTGGTGAGCGTATCGCCTGCCTCCACGATATAGGTCCGCTGGGGGTGTGTGAGATAGAGCGCAACTGTTCCACCACCGGCGTCGAACGTCTGGAGAACCTGCTGCGCGGCCTCATCATAGCGGAAGCCGCGCCCGTCGCCGAGGGCTTCCGCCAATGCGACCAGGCTGTCGCGGATGGCGTACAGGTTCGCATCCACCACCGGTTTGCCGTCGGGACCGGGCGTCAGGCGCAGCCACGTCGCCAGCATCTCCCGGGTGAGCGCCCAGGTGAGGGTCTGATCGGTGAGGACGTCGTAGGCCGTCAGCGTGATGTTGCGGGCGAGCAGCGCCTCGGCCTGCGCGGTGATGTCGGCGGTATCCGGCTCCACCGGATGGACGATCTCGAAGGTCAACGGCACTTCGACGCGGTGCAGGCCGGCCTTGGCCGTGGTCAGCGCGAGCAGCGTCTGCGATACGTTCATCACGCGCCCCGGTTTCCCCGGCACAATCACCACCTGGCCGTTTTCCAGGCGGATCTTTGCCTCTTCCGGCGGGGTGGAGGCTTCTGCCGCCACCTGTTCCAGCACGGCTCGTCCGGCCTCGGCGTCGTAGGTGAAGCGCAGCGGCGTATCGGCATGGCGCAGCCAGACGCTCAACTGGCTCTGGAGGCTGCCGTCGCGCCCAAAGCGATAGGCTTCCTCGGCCATAGCCTTCGCATCGACGCGCAGGCCGGCCTGCGACCAGGCGAAGGACCAGCGTTGGTCGCCGTCGGTGAGGATGAGTATCCCCGTATCGAGTTGAGCGGCAATGCCTTCCAGTGTCTTGGTCGCCTGTGTCGTCGTCATCCCGCCGATGGGCACGCCGAGCGCGTAGACGTGGGGGTAGATGTGGTGGGCGTAGAGGCGTTCCATGCGTTGCAGGAAGACCCACACACAGAAGAAGGAAGCGGCAACCAGGCCCAGCAGCAACACCAGAATCAGCCCGCCGGCAAACGCGCCATTCCCTTGAGGGGCATTGGCGGGTCGCTGACCGGCCCTTTGCTGGATGTGTGGATGTCTTTGCTGTACGGCCATTCCTCTTCTCCCACGATTGGCCTGGCGATGCTTGCGTAAATCCCCTATAGTGTATGCCTCTGCCGGAGAGAGTCAAATGCTTCTATCTTTGGGCTTCCAGTGTGTCTTTCAAAAGCCGGCGCACCACGTCAGGCGCGGCGCGACCGCGGGTGGCGCGCATCACCTGTCCCATCAGCCATTGGAAGACGGAGTCCTTACCGGCGAGATACGCGGCGACTTGTGCGGCGTTTTCGGCCACAACCTGCGCTATAATATCAGCCAACTGGCCCTTATCGGAGATTTGCGCCAGCCCTTTGGCCTCGACAATGGCTTCGGGTTGCCCTCCGGTGGCGAACATCTCACCCAGCACGGCTTTGGCGCTGTTTTGATTGAGCGTTCCGGCGTCCACGAGGCCGATGAGCCGCGCTAACGCCTCCGGTTGGACGCGCACCGCCTCGATGGCGACGCCTTCGCGGTTCATCAGGTAGAACAACTCCCCGCTCAACCATTTGGCGACAGAGGACGGCGCGCCGCTATAGGCTTTGACCGCGCTCTCGAAGTAGTCCGCCACTGCGCGGTCCGTCGCCAGAACCCGGGCATCGTAGGGGGTGAGGCCGTAGTCCGCTATGAAACGGGCGTGCTTGGCGTCGGGGAGTTCCGGCATAGCGGCGGCGACTTCGTCGACCCACGGGCGGTCGATGGACAGCGGCGGCAGGTCCGGCTCCGGGAAGTAGCGATAGTCGTGCGCGTGCTCTTTGCCGCGTTGCGAGAAGGTCACGTTGCGCAGCGCATCCCAACCGAGCGTCTCCTGGACGACCTCGCCGCCGGCCTCGATGACGGCGATTTGCCGCTCGATCTCGTAGGCGGTCGCCAGCGTCAATGCGCGGAAGCTGTTGAGGTTTTTGATCTCGGTGCGTGTGCCGAGCACATCGCTGCCGCGCGGGCGCACCGAGACGTTGGCCTCGAAGCGCAGGACGCCCTTTTCCATATCGCCGCTGTTTACACCCAGGTAACGCAAAATCTCGCGGATTTTGGTCGCGTAGGCGTGTACGGCTGCGACGGAGTGCATGTCCGGCTCGGAGACGATCTCCAGCAGTGGGACGCCGCAGCGGTTGAAGTCAATGAGCGTGTAATCTGCCTCACGCGGCTCGTAGACGTGGAACAGCTTGGCGGTGTCCTCCTCCAGGTGCGCGCGCCGCACGCGGATATGATGTGCCGCGCCGGTCTCGTCCATCACATCCACCCAGCCGTCGGCAGCGATGGGAAAATCGTATTGCGAAATCTGGTAGCCTTTGGGCAGATCGGGATAGAAGTAGTTCTTGCGGGCGAAACTGGTGAATTCGTTAATGTGACAGTTGAGTGCCAGCCCGACCATGATGGCCTGCTCAACGGCGGCGCGGTTGACGACCGGCATCGCGCCGGGCAGTCCGGTGCAGACCGGGCAGATCGTGGTGTTCGGCTCCGCGACGGTGGTGTCCGTCACCGCGCAGCTACAGAACATCTTCGAGCGCGTGTGCAGTTCGGCATGAATCTCCATACCGATGACGGGTTCGTACTCGATCGAGTGGTTCATTTTTCATCCTCCCAGAATGTTGATCGGTGAAACGTAATGCGTAAAACGTAAAACGTAGTGCGTAAAACGTAATGCGTAAAACGTAAAGGGACCTTACGTTTTACGTTTTTACGTTTTACGTTTTCCGTTTTACAAAGCAGGCCGCGCCAGGTGCCAACTCGTCGCCTGTTGGTAGGCATGGCCGATGCGGAAGAGTGTGGCTTCGTCGAGTGGGCGTCCGATGAGTTGCATGCCCACAGGTAGCGGTGGAACGTCGCCGGTGAAGCCGCACGGCAGCGCCAGCGAGGGGACGCCCGCCGGGTTGATGGCGACCACGTGCACGTCCGACAGGTACATCGTCAGCGGATCGGCGATTTTCTCGCCGAGTTTGAAGGCCGGGGTGGGGCAGACCGGCGCGACCAGCGCGTCCACCTCGGCGAAGGCGCGGTCGAAGTCCTGGCGGAGCAGCGCGCGGACTTTCTGCGCGCGCAGGTAGTAGGCGTCGTAGTACCCGGCGGAGAGCGCGAACGTGCCGAGCATGATGCGCCGCTTCACCTCGTCACCGAACCCTGCCGCGCGGGTTTGCAGATAGCGTTCCAACACGTCCGCGCCGTCGGATGAGAGACCGAAGCGCACGCCGTCGAAGCGCGCCAGGTTGGAACTGGCCTCCGCGAAGAGGATGAGATAGTAGACGGGAATCGCATAGCGTGTGTGCGGTAGCGAAACCTCGCGCACCTCTGCGCCCAGGTCGCGGAATTGCTCCAATGCCGTCCGAATCGGCGCTTCGACGGCGGGATCGATGCCCTCGGCGAAATACTCCACCGGGACGCCGAGGGTCACGCCTTTCAGATCGCGGGTGAATGTTTGGGTGTAATCCGGCACGGGCGCGCGCAGCGAGGTGCTGTCGTGTGGATCGTGCCCGGCGATTGTCTGCATCACCAGCGCCGCGTCCGCCACGTCGCGCGTGAGCGGCCCAATCGTGTCGAACGACGAGACCAGCGCGATCAGCCCGTAACGTGACACGCGCCCGTAGGTGGGCTTGAGGCCCGTCACGCTGCAGAACCCGGCGGGCATACGGATGGAGCCGCCGGTATCCTCGCCTAGCGCGAATGGCGTCATCTCCGCCGCCACCGCCGCCGCCGAGCCGCCGCTGGACCCGCCCGGCACACGCGTCACATCCCACGGGTTGTGGGTGGCGAAGAACGCCGAGTTCTCGCACGACGATCCCATGCCGAACTCGTCCATGTTGTGCTTGCCCACGAGGACGGCGCCGGCATCCTCCAAACGCTGGATGACGGTCGCATTGTAGCGCGGGACATAATTTTCGAGAATCTTGGAAGCGCACGTGGTACGCACACCTTTGGTCGAAAGGCAATCCTTGACCGCGTAAGGGATACCCGTGAGGGCAGTCACGCGCTCGCCGTTGCGCCGACGGGCATCTGCGGCCTCCGCTTGCTGCAGCGCCAGGTCCTCACTGACGGTGATGTGCGCGCGCACGGCCGGCTCCACCGCACGGATGCGCTCCAGAATCGCGCTTGTCAGCGCGACCGACGTAATTTCTCCAGTTTGTAGCAAGTCCGACGCTTGCCGGACGCTGAGTGTGTGTAGGTCCATATCTCCTCCTTAAAAATAAACCGCTAATCTCGCAAATCTACGCGAATCTTTCTTGAAAATTAGCGAAAATTCGCGTGATTCGCGGTTAAAATTTTGCTTCTCGTTGGTGTGGAATCCCACATGGGGACTCCTCAAAAATGGCGAATGGCAAATCTGCTTAATCTGCTCAATCTGCTGACGAACCATCTCCACCGGCAGACAGGTTTTCCAATACGACGGAGACGCGGACGGCGTTGCCCTGGCGCTGTGGGACATTCGCCAGGAAATCCTCACGCGCCATTGAGGGCTGCGCCACATCCTCGCGCAGTTCGGCCCGCGTGATCTGCGGCTGGGTGAACGGCGCGACGGCAGCAACATCGACCTCACCGAGCATGGCGAAGTAGTCGATGATGGCGCTGAACTGCTCGCTGAACAGCGCCGTCTCTTCCTCGGTCAGCGCCAGCCGCGTGAGCAAGGCAATGTGTTGCACCAGGTCCTTATCGATATGTTGTGACATAAAACACCTCCTCGGAAATAGTTGCAGAGTCGTTAGTCTTGTAGTCGCATAGTCGGAACGCCATTTTCGTGCTGCATGGAATGTGTTAACACCAGTGTCTCCTTCAAAATGGCGAATGGCAAATGGCAAAGAAAAATCCGTTAAAATCCGTTCAATCCGTTGACAAACTCTTTTTGTGCAAGACGGATATGCGCCGTTGCCAATTGCTCAGGATCGACGGGGGCGGGCGCGTTCATCATCACATCCACGGCCTGGCGGTTCTTGGGGAAGGCGATGACGTCGCGGATGGAGTCCGTTCCCGCCAGAATCGCCACCAGCCGATCCACGCCGATGCCGATGCCGCCGTGCGGCGGCGCACCGTAGTCGAAGGCTTCCAGCAAGTGGCCGAAGCTGGCCTGAGTGCGTTCGGGCGTGTAGCCTAACAAGCGGAAGACGCGCGCCTGCACATCCCGCGTGTGGATGCGGAGCGACCCTGACCCCAGCTCCCAGCCGTTGCACACCAGGTCGTAGCAGTTGGCGCGCACGGCGCCGGGGGCGCTTTCCAACAGTGGCAAGTCCTCGGCCTTTGGACTGGTGAAGGGATGGTGTGCTGATTCCCAGCGCCCGTTTTCTGCGTCCCATTTGAACAACGGGAAGTCCACTATCCAGGCGAAGGCCAATACGTTGGGATCGTCTCTTTCGTCCGCCGTGCGCAGATCGGGCTTGTCTGTTCCGTAGCGCGCGAGCGCCTCGGCGTGGGTGAGACGCGGAAACGGCGCGGGGATGCGCTTGTGCGGCGTCACCTCGCACACGATGCGGGTGATCATTGCCTCCATCAGCGCCAGTATGTCTTCTTGCTCCACGAAGCTCATCTCCAGGTCGAGTTGGGTGAATTCCGGTTGGCGGTCGGCACGCAGGTCTTCGTCGCGGAAGCAGCGCGCGATCTGGAAGTAGCGATCCACCCCCGCAATCATCAGCAGTTGCTTCATCTGTTGTGGCGACTGGGGGAGCGCATAGAATGTTCCGGCGTGGACGCGGCTGGGTACCAGGTAGTCGCGCGCGCCCTCCGGCGTGCTGCGCGTAAGGATCGGCGTTTCGATTTCAAGAAAGCCTGCCGCGTCGAGAGAATCGCGCATTCCCTTCACCACGCGATGCCGCAATCGCAGGTTCTGCTGCATCGTTGCGCGCCGCAAATCCAGGTAGCGATACCGCAGCGCCAGCATCTCATCTACCGGATGGTGATCGTCCAGCGCAAAGGGCAGCGGGCGCGCGTCGTTGAGCACCTCGATCTGCTGCGCTACCACCTCAATGTGGCCCGTCGCCAGCGCCGGGTGTTCTGTCCCGGCCGGGCGCGCCTGTACGACACCCCGTACTGCCACCACCGCTTCGGCGGGCAGCGTGTGGGCAACCTCGCTCGCGCCGTTTGAGGCCGCCGGATGCGCCACCACCTGTGTTATTCCCTCACGGTCCCACAGATCGAGGAACACGAGCTTGCCGTGATCCCGCCGGGTGCGCACCCAGCCTACCAGCGTTACCTCCCGGCCCACATCCTCCAACCGTAACGCCCCACATGTATGCGTTCGCTGTGCCATTTCTCCCCTCCGTCAATCGCAAAATCCCCAAATCAGCAAATCAAGAATCCGTTTCATCCGTTCAATCCGTTGACAAAAACAAAAAACCTACCTGAGTTTTTATCCACATTGTCAGCAAATCCGTTTCATCCGTTCAATCCGTTGACAAAAACAAAAAACCTACCTGAGTTTTTATCCACATTGTCAGCAAATCCGTTTCATCCGTTCAATCCGTTGACAAAAACAAAAAACCTACCTGAGTTTTTATCCACATTGTCAGCAAATCCGTTTCATCCGTTCAATCCGTTGACAAAAACAAAAAACCACGGGCTTGTGCGTTTGCCCGTGGTCTGGAAACAAAAACCACGGGCGCACCGCGCGCCCGTGGTTTGGTAGGTCTCGGTATCAGGTTAGGATTAGCTTCGACCCTCCCACAGGCGCGCGCCGTGGTTATTATTCTGGTTCACGAACTGCATTCTGAACTTCATGGCGCTTGTCTCCTGTGAGAAATCGGTTTTTCCTTTACGCTGATTTATTCAAGATTATAGGCAGATGGCGAAAAATGTCAACCTAAACCAAAAGACTACAAAGGTCTACACACGTACAGGCGCCTCGTGAGACTTTTGTAGTCTGGCTCCGCTCCTAGCTCCTGATTAGCGTGTCGATTTCCGCAACCTGTGCCGGAGTCAGCGGGCCAAATTGCATCGCTTTGGCGTTTTCCTCGACCTGCTTGACGGTCCTGAAGCCGGGGATGGGGATGTTATTTGCGCTGCGCGCCCAGAGCCAGGCCAGCGCACCCTGGGCCAGTGTGCGTCCGTTGCTCGTCAGGATTTCACGGACGGCGGCGATCTTTTTGAGAAATTCCGGGTTGGGCCGGCCGTCTTTGAAATACTTCATCCATTCCGGGCTTTTTTGACCGCGCACGTCGTCAATAGAAACCCCGGTGCCGGCGGCATACTTGCCGGTGAGCAGGCCCATAGCCAACGGCCCGCGATTGATGAGAGCCAGGTTGTGCTGTTCGCAGACGCCGACGATGGCGGGGTTGTCGTCCAGTACATTCAGCTCAGCCTCGATGGCGGCGCAGTGTTCGCCCTGGGCAAAGAATTCGGCGCTCTTGGGAAAATCAGTGCTCCAGCCGTAGGTGCGGATTTTACCTTCTTTCACCAGCGCCTCCAGCGTATCGCGCACGGGCTGCGCTTTTTCTGGAGGAAAGCCGTTGTCATGGAACAAGTATATGTCGATGTAGTCGGTTTCCAGGCGGCGTAGCGACCCCTCACACGCCTGGCGGATACCTGTGGGGGACGCATCGCCGCCGGTGACCTGGCGCGTCTCTTCGTCGAACAAAGCATTGAACTTGGTAGCGATTACCACCTGGTGGCGCCGGCCGGCCAGCGCCCGCGCCAGTACTCGTTCGCTGTGGCCTGCGCCGTAGACGTTGGCTGTGTCGAAAAAGGTCACCCCCAGGTCCAAGCCACGGTGGATGGCACGGATGGACTCGGCGTCGTCCACCTCGCCCCAACCCAGGGGGGTATCGCCCGCCCAGAACGGGCCGCCGATGGCCCAACAGCCCAATCCCAGGGCGCTCACTTCCAATCCTGATTTATCGAATTTCCTTTTCATCGTTCTCTCCTTGGGAAACAAACCGCTAATCTCGCTAATCTACGCGAATCTTGAAAAATTTGTAGTGGTCAAAGACATATTGCACCGCAGAGAGCGCAAAGTTCGCAGAGATTTATAGAATTTCTCCGCGCTCTCAGCGAACTCTGCGGTAAAAAAAGCCGTCCGGCAAGTTCAAATTCTCGTTGACCAGTACAGAATCTTCAAAAATTAGCGAAAATTCGCGTGATTCGCGGTCAGAATCTTTGCTCTTTTTGATATAGCTACCACATGGGGATTCTTTAAGCTCCGGCGTTTTTCAAGGCTGCCGCTACTTCTTCAGTCCAGGGGATATCCAATGCCCCCATGCTATCGGTGAATTGTTCCAACGTGCTCGCGCCGAATATGGGAATGACGCCCGGCTCGGTGTGCATCACATAGGCCAGCACGAGCTGATTGACTGTGATGCCCATTTCTTGCGCCAGTTGATTCAGGCGTTCGAGCCGTGCCCGGTTGTCGACCGTGTCGAAGCGCTTTGCCTGATTGTCCCACGGCTGAAATTCACCCCGCGCATACGCCCCCTTGAGCAAGGGACTGTAGGCCAGCAGGTTGAAATCGTTGTAGGTTTGGGCCATATCCGTGAACTCCGGGCTGATCCAGGTGCCGACTTGATCGGACCGCTCGCGCAGGTAGGTGTAGAAATTCTGCACCGCCGTAAAGGACGTCAGTCCCTTCAACCTGGAAATTGTTTTCGCCTCGGCAAAGCGCCAGGCGGTGACGTTGCTGATGCCGATGTAGCGCACCTTGCCTTGTTTCACCACCCGGTCGAGGGCTTCCAGGCTGTCCTCCAGCGGTGTATCGCGGTCGTCCACGTGGATGTAGAGCAGATCGACGTGATCGACGCCCAGGCGTTGCAACGAACCGTCAATGGCCCGGTAGATCGACTTCGGACTCGCCCATTCCCACCCCCGTGTGCCGTCGTCCCGGTCAACCGTGCGCGCGCCGAGTTTGGTGGCGAGGAATACGTCATGCCGATTGCCGCGATCCGCCAAATACTGGCCCAACAAGGTCTCGCTCGCGTCCTCTGTAAACCCTTCGATCCAGAACACGTAACAATCGGCCGTGTCAAGGAAATTGCCTCCCCGGTCGAAGTAGGCGTCCAGGATGCGATAGGACGTTGGTTTATCGACGCGCGAACCAAAATACATCGTCCCCAGACACATGGCGCTGACTTGATCGTCACCGCCTTTCCATTGAACCTTCTGCATTGTACTTGCCTCCTCATATTTTACCAAATGGATAGTGCATATTATAAGGATAACTGGATTTATTGGTATAGCCACTTAATAGCAATGTTTATAAGTCCAGTTGGATTATTTCCGGTTCTGGTATTGTGAAAGATGCGATTTCTGATAGAATGTTTTCCGGTGTGGTCTTTACCTTGTCAATCCGTTTCACCCGTTGACATTTTTTGGGGGACGCTGGGGCTACTGCACTCCATGCAGCCCGAAAATGACGCTCCGACTATGCAACTACAAGACTAATGACTATGCGACTACAAGACTCATGACTATGCGACTATTTTTGAAGGAGGTGAACGATGCGCATCCCGCTCGATCAGCAGAGCGCCGTGCCCTTGTACCAACAGATCGAACGTTACCTGCGCCAGAATATTCTTTCCGGTGACCTGGCGCCGGAGACGCGGTTGCCCTCTACCCGCGAGTTGGCGGAGAGTCTGGGCGTTAGCCGGATTACCGTCACCAACGCCTATGCCGAATTGGAGAGTGACGGGCTGATTTATAGCCGGGAAGGCAGCGGCACGTATGTGATGGCCCCTGTCACGCCGCCGCCATCGCAGAGAACTGACATGAATACATCCTGGCCTTTGTGGCAGCAGGAGCTGTCCATGGGCGAACGGCTCTCTCAGCCAAGATACCCGCTTTTCCCGTCTCCGCGCGCATCACATCCTCATCCAATATCGTTTACCGGAGTAGGGGATCCGCGTCAGTTTCCGATCAAGGACTTTTACAAAGCGATTCAGGCCGTCATCCGGCGTGACGGGATTGCGGCGCTGGATTACGGTCCGTTCGATGAGGGCTACCGACCTCTACGAGAAACGATCTCCCACATCTTAGCCAGCCAAGGGATTCGAGCCAATCCGGACAATACGCTCATCACCTCCGGTTCTCAGCAGGCGCTGGCGTTGGTCTGCCAGTTGGTGCTCAAGCCGGGGGATGCGATCCTGGTGGAAAAACCCAGCTACAATTTTGCGCTGGCGCTATTTCAGGCACTCCACCTGAAAGTCGTCGGCGTTCCAATGGACGAGTGGGGGATGCAGGTGGAGTCGGTGGAACCTTTGCTCCAGCAGTATCACCCCAAACTCATCTATACGATCCCCAATTTCCAGAATCCAACCGGCTTGTGCTTGAGCGGTGTGCGCCGCCGTGAGTTGGTGATCCTGGCCAATCGCTACAACATTCCCATTTTGGAAGATGATTTTGCCGGCGATTTGCGCTACGAAGGCCGCGCCCAACCCGCGATCAAGGCCCTTGACTCGAACGGAAGCGTCATCTACGTTGGCACGTTTTCCAAGATGTTGATGCCGGGGTTGCGTGTGGGGTTTCTGGTCGCTGATGGCCCTATCTTCAGCCAATTGGTCGGCTACAAACGGGTCACGGACCTGACGACCTCTACCTTGATCCAACGCGGCCTGGATGAATACGTCACGGTGGGCCGTTACCAGGCGCACTTGCGGCGTTCCTGCCGTATCTATCGCCAGCGCCGGGATGCGATGCTCGCGGCCATTCGACGCCACTTGCCGCCAGACGTTCAGGTTACCCCACCGCAAGGCGGGTTGTTCATCTGGTTGCGTTTGCCAGAAGACGTCTCATCGCTCGCCCTGTTGCCCAAAGCCGCCGAGCAGGGTGTGGAATTCGCGCCGGGTAGCCTGTTCTTCGTGGATCGATCAGAGGGCGAAGCCTACGCGCGGCTCAATTTTGCCACACAGACGCCTGACGATATTGAGCAAGGGATACAACGATTGGGCGTTGCGCTGCGGCGGTTGATGGGATAAGCGGCTTCCACATTTGCCATTGGCTGTTTCTACGGAAAGCGGTGGCGCGGATATTCGCGCCACCGCCTCTTGTGTGTGCTCTCCCTCAATATTTTGTCCGACTGGCTCAGGGGGCGTTGTAGGAACCTTTCAGTGTCAAACCAGAATAAGCTCGATAGGCCCGTATCATCACGTAATAGGTCCCTGTCTGAGGCGAGTTGAACGTGCAACTTTCGTTGTTGCCGTTGAGATAGGGCCGGCAGTCGTAGCTGCTGGTGGTGGGTGGGCTGCCGAACTTGACGTACAGATCGGCATCCCCCGTGCCGCCGAAGATCTCGAACTTGAGATTGGACGCGCCGGTGGGGACGGGCATGTAGTAATGGCGCTCGCTGCCCAGGCTGCCGCTCAGGTTGCTGATGGGCACGCCATTTTGTAGCTCGTTTGACCCCGGTGTAGGCGTGGGTGGGACAGGTGTGGGCGTGACAGGGGCACTGTAAGAGCCTTTCAGGGTCACGCCGGAATAAGCTTGATAGCCCCGTATCATCACGTAGTAGGTCCCTGCCTGGGGGGTGCTGAACGTACAACTTTCGTTGTTGCCGCTGAGATAGGGCCGGCAGTCGTAACTGCTGGTGGTGGGCGGGCTACCGAATTTGACGTACAGATCGGCATCCCCGGTGCCGCCGGAGATCTCGAACTTAAGATTGGTTGCACCGGACGGGACTGGCATATAGTAATGGCGTTCGCTGCCCAGGCTGCCGCTCAGGTTGCTGATGGGGACGCCATTTTGCAGCTCGGTCGTGCCGGGTGTAGGGGTAGGCGGAACAGGTGTGGGCGTGGGCGGGATGGGCGTGGGGGTTGGTTCAGGGCCGGTCCCCTCATAGGAAATGTAGTTGGCCGAGTAACCGACTCGGGAAACGCCATAACGGATGCGCATGTAGCCGCTCTCTCCCCAGTTCGGGCCCCATGAGTTCCGCAAAATCCAGGCCTGATTGACGTCGTCCCATCCCACCAAGACGATGGCGTGGTTCACGCTCGTGCAGCTTGGACCGGTGAAAATCCCTCCCGTGTAATTTTGGAAGGCGGTATTCACACAAACCGCTGCTGCCACCGGCCCGTGGTCGTAAATTGCCTGCTTGATAGCGTCGGTTGAAGGCACACCGTTGCTGGTACCCACATAGGCCCAATTGCTGATCTTCTCGTGGTGCGTATAAGGGGAATTGCAGTAACCGTCGGTGGCGGTATAGGGGAAATCCGTCTCGTAGACAGCGCCGGCGTCTGGCTCACCTGCGGGCTTTTTCCACTGGTGATAGTCGTGGGCCCACCAGCCGCCGTCACAGCTCCAACCATCCGTGTTGCAGGAGACCAGATACTGCTCCGATAGGTCCTTGGTTTGTCCATCGATCAGTTTGATCGCGGATTCCAGTGACCCCACTGTGCCAAAAGCCCAGCAACTACCGCAACTGCCCTGATCTTTGACCGGTGTACACCCGTTTTGATCGCACCAGTTGTAGGAAGCGGGAACAGCAAGTATCTGAACGGGCTGCTCCACGCTGTCCACCCCGGCTAATTGTTTCTCTGATTCTTCCAGCGGAGTGTAGCTCCCATTGAAAGGCGCCAGCACCTTTGCCGATATGGAGTACGTTTTCAGTGGCGCTACCTCTTTCTCCCAAGGACGCCGATAGACCAGTTCCACCTTGCTCTGGCCCGCGCGGAGCCCGGCGAAGCGCAAAACCTGAGTCTGAGGAGCTCCTAGCAGAGGGGTGCTAGCCGTTTGGGTAGCTTTGTTTGATGCGCGTAGCACATTGTCGATAAGTTTTAGCACTTGACTGTCCAGGTTAACAACTTCCCAGGTGTAACCGGTGGCGGGATTGCTCTCCAACTCGATGATCAGCAGGGTATCACCGGGAATTTGGACTTCACGGCCGGCATCAACTGCTCGTAAAATCAGGGGATCGCCGCCGGAAGTTGGAGGTCGGATAGCTTGGGAATTGACCCCCCCGACGAAAAACAGGGCCGTCAAAAGGCTCAAAAGACTGAATATAGCAAAAAACCGTTTCCTTGGCATGTCGATTTTCTCCTATAAAGCGATTGTGGACCGACCATCAAGGCTTGTAGGCGGTCCAGGTTTAGTAATTGACAGTTGAGCTTAAAGCTGAGGTATCAACCATGCACACCTCCTTTCATCTCGGTTGTGATCTGGTTTTGGAAAGGCTGTCGACAAGCGCTAAAGTAGGGATATCGCTGCGACCATGGCCGGGGTGTGCTGATGCCAGGTGGAGGATGGTCGTGAAATGACGCAGGCCACTTCAAATTATCATATAGCCGGACGGTAAATTGTCAAGCGTAACGGGGTAGTTGTAGCAATATTTGTTACTTCGCCCGCTCATACTGCTTCGGCCACGCCACATCATGACCGAGCGCCCGTGCAGCGTCCAGCGCCCAATGCGGATGCCGCAGCAGTTCCCGTCCCAGCGCGACGAGATCGGCCTGCCCGTTGCGGATAACGGCGTCGGCCAATTCCGGCGCGGTGATGAGGCCCACAGCGGCGGTGGGGATGTTTGCTTCCCGGCGAACACGCTCCGCGAAGGGGATCATGTAGCCCGGACCTATGGAAGGCGGGCGCGCGCCCGACATCCCGCCACCGGAACAGTGAACGAGGTCCACGCCATGCTCGCGCAGCGCCCGCGCGATGATGACGGTATCATCGAGTGTCAGACCACCTTCCACCCAATCGTGGGCGGAGACGCGCACGAAGAGCGGCTTCTCGGCCGGCCACACGGCGCGGACGGCATCCACGACACGCAGCAGGAAACGCATCCGGTTGGACAGATTGCCGCCGTAGGCGTCGTCGCGGTGATTGGCAAGGGGCGAGAGAAATTGGTGGATAAGGTAGCCGTGCGCCGCGTGAATTTCGATTACGTCCAGCCCTGCCGTCTGTGCACGCTGCGCCGCCGCCTGCCACCGCTCCACCAGCGCGTCGATCTCGTCGAGCGTGAGGGCGTGTGGCGTGTTCGATTCGGCGTTGTACGCGACGGCGCTCGGCGCGACGGGCGTCTCCGGGCCGAAGCCGCGTTCCGCGCTCCACGCCTTGCGCCCGGCGTGGCCCAGTTGCACGCCAAACGCGGCGCCCTCCGCGTGAACCAGCTTCGCCATACGCGCCAGCGGCGCAATTTGCGCAGCGTCCCACAAACCCAAATCGTTGATGCTGATGCGCCCGCGCGGTTCCACAGCGGTTGCTTCCATCAGGATCAGCCCTACGCCGCCGCGTGCGCGGGCGTGGTAATGTGAGAGGTGCCAGTCGGTAGCGATCCCGTCTGGTTCCGCCGAATACATGCACATCGGCGGCATCAAAATCCGGTTGCGGAGCGTCAGCCCGCGCAAGGTTAGTGGTGTAAAAAGGTCGGCCATAAATTCATCTTCCTCCTGGAGGCTCGTGATTCGTTTTATCAATTGTACAGCAGATTGGCGGGGAGGCTAAGGCGGCGAACTTGACGGGGACATTTGAGAATGGGGGTCGCCTTTCCTTTCGGATAAGGCCGCGGACCTGCAGGCAAGCACGTTGACGGGTTGAAAAATCGCCCTCAACTAGTACAATACGCAGCAGAGATTTGGATAGACTCTCGACTTTAGACTTCGGATTATGAGGAGGTATGTAAGATGTATAAATTAGTGTTGATTCGCCACGGCGAAAGTGTGTGGAACAAAGCCAATCTCTTCACCGGTTGGACCGACGTCGATCTCTCGGAGAAGGGCATCGAAGAGGCGCACGCGGGTGGGCAGGCACTCTTTGAAGCCGGCTATACCTTCGATGTGGCCTTCACGTCGGTGTTGAAGCGCGCGATCCGCACGCTGTGGATCGTGCTCGACGAAATGGATTTGATGTGGATTCCGGTTCATCGCTCGTGGCGGCTGAACGAACGTCACTACGGCGCGCTGCAGGGTCTCAACAAGGCCGAGACCGCCGCCAAGTATGGCGAAGATCAGGTGCTTATCTGGCGGCGGGCTTACGATATCGCGCCCCCTGCGCTGGAAAAGGACGATCCTCGCTGGCCCGGTCACGACCGGCGCTATCAAGACCTTGATCCCGCCGATGTGCCGGTGACCGAGTGCTTGAAAGATACCGTCAAACGGGTCTTGCCGTATTGGAATGACGTGATTGCCCCTACCATCAAGTCCGGTAAGCGCGTCGTCATCGCGGCGCACGGCAACAGCTTGCGCGCGCTGGTCAAACACCTGGATAACATCTCCGACGCCGACATCATCGGTCTGAATATCCCCACGGGTATCCCCCTGATCTACGATCTGGATGCCGACCTGCACCCGATCAAGAGCGAATACCTGGCTGACCCTGAGGCGGTCAAACAGGCCATGCAGGCTGTTGCCAATCAGGGCAAGGCGAAATAGCCGCGTGATACATACTGCGTGATCCGTGAGAAGATGTTGGACGCAGATTCCCGCGATCTTAAAACGATCTGCGTGAATCGGCGGGAATCTGCGTCCTGATCCCCTTGACGCCATTGGGGAAAACTTTCTTTCACGCATCATGCACAACACTCCTATGAGACGTTGGCTAGACCCTGAGCCCGTTGCCGTTCCTCCGGCGCTGGCCGAGTTTGTCGGCGGACATCCCCTGGTTGCCGAGACATTGGTGCGGCGCGGGGTGAAGACGGTGGAAGCGGCGCGCGCCTTTTTGAACGCGGACGCCTATACCCCAACCCCACCCACTGCGCTGCCCAACCTGGCGCTTGCCATCGACCGCATTGAGCGCGCCATCCACGCCGGAGAAACGATCTGCGTCTGGGGCGATTTCGACGTCGACGGGCAAACGGCGACGACGGTGTTGGTGGCAACGTTACGCGATCTGGGGGCGCGGGTCATCCATTACATCCCCGTGCGGGCCTCGGAATCCCACGGGATCAAAGTCCCCGCGTTGGAGCGCGTGCTGGATCAAGGTGTGCAACTCATCCTCACCTGCGATACCGGCATCGATGCGAATGAAGCGGTTGCGTATGCCGGCGGGCGCGGTGTAGATGTTATCGTGACCGACCACCATGAGCTACCTGCAGAACTCCCTTCTGCTTACGCCATCGTCAACCCGCATTTGCTGCCTCCCATACACCCCCTGGCCTCGTTGCCGGGCGTCGGTGTCGCCTACAAACTGGCGGAAGCACTCTATGCTCGCGCTGGACGCGCCGCTGAAGCCACCAAACACCTCGATCTGGTCGCGCTGGGCATCGTCGCCGATGTAGCCGTGCTGGATGGTGACACCCGCTATCTCCTGCAACGTGGTTTGACCGTCCTCCGACAGACCGAGCGATTGGGTTTACAAGAACTGATGAAGCTGGCGCGCATCAACCCGGCATACCTGAGCGAAGAGCACATCGGCTTCGCTTTGGGGCCGCGTCTCAATGCGCTGGGCCGGATGGGTGATGCCAACGTCATCGTTGATTTCTTGACGACGACCGATCTCACCCAGGCGCGCATCTTCGCCTCCGAATTAGAAGCCTTGAATGACCGGCGCAAGATGCTCGGCGACCAGGTCTTCGCGGCGGCGCAGGATCAAATTGCGCAAAACCCGACGTTATTGGATGAGGCCGTACTCGTTCTGGCGGCCCCGGAATGGCCGGTTGGCGTGATCGGCATCGTTGCTAATCGCCTGGTCGAGCAATACCACCGGCCCGCCGTGCTAATTGCCATCTCACCGGACGGGATAGGGCACGGCTCCGCGCGTTCCGTCGAAGGATGTCACATCACCGAAGCCCTGGCGACGCAACGCGATTTGCTGCACAGTTACGGTGGTCATGCCATGGCTGCCGGTCTATCGCTGCCTGCCGACGACATCCCCGCCTTCCGGCGGGGCCTGGCGCGGGCGGTCAAAGCGCAGATTGGCGCAGCGCCACCCCAACCTACGCTGCAGATTGATGGCTACGTGTCTTTTGCGGAGTTGTCGCTGGACCTTTTGGCCGACCTGGAACGACTTGCGCCTTTTGGACCGGGCAATCCTTCCCTCATTCTGGCGACGCGTAACGTTCGTGTGACAGCGCACCGTCCCCTGGGGCGTGACGGGCGGCACCTGCTGCTCTCTGTAGAAGATACCGGCGGCATCGCGCAGCAGGTTGTGTGGTGGCGGTGGGACGGTGCTACATTGCCCGAAAGCCTGTTCGATCTGGCCTACAGTACGCGCGTCAACGACTTTCGGGGACAGCGTGAACTGCAAATTGTGTGGGAGGACACCCGTGAGATCGTACCGTCCACCGCCGGTGTGGTGGTCGAACGCCCGCAACTTGAACTCGTCGATTACCGCCGCGAACCGCATCCCCTCACCTTACTCAAGCCGCTACTGACCGCACCGGACCTGCAAATCTGGCGTGAGGGGCCATCCGCCGTGGACATTCCCGGCGGTGACCGTCACGCACTTATCCCGGCTACAACGCTCGTCATCTGGACATTGCCGCCAGGTCCCGACGTGCTGCATGCGGCGCTGGCGAGAGTGTCGCCTACAAAAGTCTATCTCTTCGGTGTGACTCCCGGGTTGGAACAATTGGAGCCTTTCTTGAAGTACGTCGCGGGTGTGGCAAAATACGCCCTGAAAAACACCGGAGGGCGTGTGGACATCCCGCGCGTAGCCGCGCTGACGGCCAACCGCGAATCGGCAGTCCGGCTGGCCCTGGCCTGGCTCGAAGCGCGGGGTCATATTACCGTCGTGGCTGAAGCCGCCGATAGCGTTCTACTCCACGCCGGCGGTGACTGCATTGACCAGCACGCCGATCGTATTGCAGCCCAGCTTGGCGCTTTGCTTGATGAGATCGCGGCCTACCAGCGTTACTTTATGCAGGCTGAGGTTGAAGTCTTGCGGATGTCGCTGTGGGAAAACGGCCAATAGCAGCCGAGAAGCGCAGCGACTTTTAGAAGCGAAGCGGGGGTGCATTTCAATTCGGGGGCAAAAGCCAGATAAACGTTTGATTTAACCGCAGAGTTCGCTGAGAACGCAGAGAAATTTCTGGCAACTCTGCGGCCACTGCGTGCTCTGCGGTGCAATTTAAGAAAAGTCGCCCCCATTCTGAAATGCACCCGCGAAGCGACTTTGACTTGACAAGAAAACGTCCCGTGGTAAAATTCGCCCTCGTGTGTGGGAATGGCTTGGGCCATCCTCCGGACACACAGAAGAAGTAACTTGACAAGAAAACAAAGTGTAGTAAACTGTAGCCTACAAAGTCGTCAATAGACAGCGACAAGACTGGCAGTAGGGCTGTCAAGTTGTCGGGGCCGATGCAGGGGTGCAGGAGGGGCACAGCATCGGCTTTACTGTCGGTGGACCTTAACAATTGCAGAGTGACAGGAAGGACGGAAGCGGGAAACGGTCACAGAAAGGGCCGCAATTGAATGATTGCGGAAACTACTGAT